>Ga0163146_10001396_pt1 | contig 34682 bp, 39 predicted proteins | sample OliLakLV19MP7G1_FD_148648 | JGI IMG/M metagenome (GOLD analysis project Ga0163146, IMG submission 148648) | Freshwater microbial mat bacterial communities from Lake Vanda, McMurdo Dry Valleys, Antarctica - Oligotrophic Lake LV.19.MP7.G1 | ecosystem: Environmental > Aquatic > Freshwater > Lake >...
CACATGACATTCCCCGTTCTCGTCCCGATACACCGCGCGGAGGCTGAGGCCTTCGCGGAGAAGCGCCCCTTCATCGGGCTCTATTTGAGCCACTGAGTCCACATCTCCAGGACGGGCAACGTGAGCGGGGCTATGGGGCCGATCACGCGTCGCGGGCGCGTGCTGGACGAATCACGACTGCGGCGACGGGTTCGTGTGCGCGGGCGCGGTGATGTGTGGATGCGGGAAGACGTGTGTCGCGCGGGACACCCCGGGTAAGTGTCAGCTCGAGCGCTGAGGCCCGCCGCGCATTCTCAAGTTCATCGTCCCCAAGGCCTCTCGTAAAGTTCCGTTTTGGATGAGTGCCCAGAACGAACCCTATCCGTTTAAGAAAGCACGCGCGCCCGCCGAGTTCTACTTCGCGCACATACTCCGTGCCACTGTTGCCGGCTGCGTTGCTGCTCTGATCTCCGTTCCAACCGCCAGCGTGTCCCCCGACGCTGATACCGAAGCACCGGAACGTCGCCGGCATGCCGGACCTTGGGGGTCAACGCTCCGGTTTGCCGTCTTCGGAGCCATGCGTTCGCGGCAACCACGTCGTGCCTCCGCTGCGCGTTGCTAGGAGCTGCGGCCCCTACGCCTCCGGTTAACCGCACGGCAAGGTGTCACTTGCCGACCGGTCGCTGCTTGACGGAAGGAATTGTTGTGTTACAACAATTGTGGTGAAAATCGAATGGGACTCGAAGAAAGCAGCCGCCAACAAGCGAAAACATGGCATCACATTTCGGGAGGCAGCCACCTGTTTCGACGACCCCAACGGATGCTATTTTCGCAACGAAGCTCCTACTTGCGAAGATCGACTGATCCTCATCGCCTTATCCTCGAAGGCTCGCGTTCTGTTCGTGGTTCACGCGGAGGTGGAGCGCGACGCCATTCGTGTTGTGAGCGCCCGCAAGGCTAGCCCTCAACAAAGGAAGGTCTATCATGCATTGGAGTGAAGAACCCATTGACCTCAAAGTTTGGAAGCGCGTTCCAGGCAATCCCTTCGCCGACTACGATCCAGCGGATGGCATTGCGCTGTGGTCATTGTGGGAAATGCCCTCCTCCTCGGTAGGCAAGCTCGTGCGTCGCGGGCGTCCTCCGCGCGAGCCTACGTTAGTGCGAAGCGTTCGCTTGCCGGTGACAACCTGGAAGCGCCTGGGTGCAGAGGCCAAAGCGGCAAAAATCACCGTGAACGGCCTCCTCAAGAAACGCATCGGGTGTGGGTGACGGGACCCTGACGCTTAGCTGAAGCCGTTTCGACTTGTGGTAGTGCTTGTGAATGACCTCGACGGCCGCAAAGACCGCGTCGTTGCCGGACAAAGCCACTGAGCTCGGCACTGTAGTGGGGCCCACCCAAGCTGGCACACTCCTTTCAATGAGCGCCAGGCCGTGGCCGAGCACTGGCGCGCCTTCCGCGAGCGGCTCGAAGAGCTCGGCGGATAGTCAAAGTTCGTGGTCAGGAGATGCTACTTTGGCCTACTTTCAAGCGAATCCGCGCTGCGCTCTGAAGTCGTGCCCACGCCTCGCCTCGACCCCTCGACCCCTCCGCCCATGCGCCAGTGGACCCATGCGTTGGCGTGAAGCTGCTACTACCTCCGAGGCAATTCAGCGCCTCATGGCAGACCCCAAGCCGCCACAGGATCCTTCCGCTTTCAAGCCGCCTCCGGCTGCGACCGGGATTTTCCCCTACTCCTCCGCCTACCGGCGCTTCCAGGAGTAGTTGGCGCTTTTTTTTGCAACCAGCGGGGGACCGCTACCGAAGCGCAGCCCGCCATAGTTGATTGCCAGCTACCAAGCACGCCGACTCTTGAACCCAAGACGCAAGGAACACGCCACATGGTGATGAGGTCGGCCACGGGAAGGGGTTGTAGGCAGAAGGTATTTTGTCACATCGCGGGTCTTCGTGTTACTTCATCGCGTCCATATTCTGGCAGCTAGCCTCGATGGTGTTGAGCTCAATGACGATTGGGAACGGCAGATCCAACGTTGCATCGACGACTTGCAAAGTGGTCGAGTCAAGACTGTGCCTGGTTCTGAAGTCTTCGAGCGTTTAGCGCGCCGTTTCCGTGCCCTCTAGACGAACGCGAGCCGGGACTCGGTCTCCAGTTCTTGGCTGACGTCCGTGCCACCGTCACGATCATAGTCGGCGGAAGCGCCGCCGGTCGCCGCCTTTTACTGGCTTCCTCGGGCCCTCGCACCTGAAGCGCTATACGTTAGCCAGACAAGCCGACAATGGAATCCTTGGTCATTGGTTCGAGGCCCGGGGCACTCCGGGATGAGTGCCCAGAACGCCCCCAATCCGTCTAAAAAAGCACCTACCCCCGCCGAATCCTATTTCCCGCTGCAAGCGCGCTGAACCCTCGGAACAGAAGGCGAACGCGGATACCTGCGGAGAAACTCCTGTGCCGCACGCCGTCCTTCGACCACGTTCCCGGCGTTACACAACGCAAATACACGCGCTGCGGCGTACTCTTCCGTGAGAATCTGGGCTCTCGGCGATCTGCCGAGCGAGTCGAGCACTTCTTGGCCCTTTCCGTCGCGCAGATCTCGCTGCGCCCGTTGCAGCGTTTCAAGCTCGTTCGTGAGCGAGGAACCAGCCGTGGCGGGCGGTGACAAAGGTTCAAAACTTCCGACTGCTGGTAGGCGAGCGCGATCGGAGTCGACATCTTCGGGGGCGTCGAGGCTAGGTTGACGAACGCCAGCTTGAGCTCCACTGAACGCCGCTATTGCTTGGCTTGGCGAAGGCGCTGCAACTGCCGATTCCTTCTGAGTTTCAGGATCCAGCGTCGTGAACTTGGCAACCGCGCTCCGCTCCATCGAGTGCCGACGCAGAGCCGTCGCAGACGAGGCTTGCAACTTCGTTACGGCAACCTGCGACTCCTGCTGATCGTTCCGCGACATGGCCGTTAACACCACGCCCGTACCCAACGTTCCCCCCGCCGCAGCGATGAACACAAGCTTCAAAACTGCCGCATTTTTCCCGACAAACCCAAGCACGGAACCAACCTGCGTGGCCGCAGCTGCAGGTGAAGCAGAAGCTGCCGCCGGACTTGTCGCGGTCATGATCCCGACCCCACTCGCGACTTCCACACCCAACATCACTTTATCTCGAAGTTGGCGCCGACGGACGGGATCCAACCCATCATGGGCACACACCGCCTGGATCAATTGGCGCCCTGCCGGATTCACTTCGTCCATGGTGCACTCCTCGATTCGCTCGCTTGCTGGCGGCCGATGGCCTCATTGAATTGCGCTCTGGCGGCTCGCAGGCGCGTGTAGACGGTGTTCAAGTTAATCTGCAAGGCTTCTGAGATTTCAGGCGCGCTCATCTCTTCCATTTCCACCATCACAAACACCGCGCGTCGCTCGTCGCCCATTTGCTCTAAGAGCAGATAAAGGCGTTGCAGCTCTTGCTTCAGCACGGAGGCTGCATGCGGACTCAGGCTATCGGCCGAGGTTAGCATTTCAGGCAATGGCTCGGTGGCATGCCGGCGCCTGCTGCGTCGCTCCGTTTGCGCGACATGGTGCGCGATAGCAAACAGCCACGTTTTCGGGCTGGAACGAGCTTGGAATTCCGGCAGACGACGGTGCACCACCATAAAGACTTCCTGGGTGGCGTCGTCGAGCGCTGCTACGGGAACGCCCAGGCGTCGCAACGTGCGCCACACAAACTCCACGTGCGCATCGTACAGCTCTTCAAAGGAGGGCACTGGGCCGAGCACGATCAGAGTCACCTCTGGATCCACCCGTCGACACTCCACAGCGGAACCCATACCCCCACCTTATGTCCGGCGCCGAAGCAATCCGTTTAGAAATCGACACGCCTCCCGAAAAAGCGTAGAAAACGGCTTAGATACGTCTCAAAACGCGACGCGAAGGCCCATCGCGCCCCGGCCCTCGATGATCGACGGCACGAATACCCGGCCCCGACCCGCTACCGCAAATCCTCGCCGAGAAAACGGAACTACCAGCTCCGGGCGGAACCAGATCCCGAGCGTGTCGCGCAATAAATCGAGCTCAACTTCGGCGCCGAGCAGCCCTGCCAACCACAGCTCTGAGCCCGTGCCGGGGCTTGAGACATCTCTGCTCTTCGCGCTGAATTGCCCCGCTTCAAATCCGAGGCACGCCGCACCATGTGCGACTTGAAACTCCGTGGTCAGGCAAGCTCGAGCTTGGCCTGCGAGCAATGAAACCTGGAGCGTCCCCTTCGGACTCGAAGGGATAGCGGTGCTGACTGGCGGCAAAAAGAGCGCTCCAAGCCTCAGCTGAACCGATGAAATTCCGAGACCCACGGCAGCTCCGAAACCTGGAGCGATCTTTGGCAACGTCCCCACATCCAAAAGAGCCCCGATCTCGGCGACTATAACGGGCGACGATTCAGGGATGGCGTTCGATTTGGGATTGGGGTTGGGGCGAATAGGGGTCACGACCTGCCGAGCCGGCACGGGTGGAGCGAAAACCGCTTGTGCAACAGGTGGAGCAGCCGCCGGGATGGGAGCAATTTGCGCTGGCGGAATCCCCAATGGAAAGGCAGCAATAGGCGACTTGGACCCTGATTCCTCATTTGCATGCGTCTGTTCAACGGCATTCGGATCGATCGCGATAGCGATAACCAGCGCTGCTGCTTCGACGGCTTCTGGACAAGTGGGCGCTGTTAACGTGCGTTCAAAGGAGTTTTGACCCGCCAGCGTCCTCACCGTTAGGCTCACGCCTGAGGCTGCATCCGCGGCAAAGGCCAAACGCACCGCCAGATCCTCTTTCAGCAAGGATTCAGGCGACTTTCCCAATAGATCCGCCACGCGACGCTCCAGCACGTCCGAGCGTGGGCATAAGGATGCAGGATCCCATTCGACCGATAATGCGGCCGCGTGCGCCGTTTTCGGCCCCACGCAAATTAAAGCGATGCAGCCAATCAGGGCTAGCGCACGGGCCTTTAGGCTTGGGTGAAACAAGGGCACCGGTGTCCCACGTCAACAGGCTGGGCGTCTAGACCCAGGGCGTTCCGAGGCAGTAGGTGGCCGCCCGCGTTCGAGGCGTGTCTAGTTGTCGAAGCGATACACAGTCGCGCGAGCGGAGGCTCGTTCACCAAAGCGACCACAGAAAGTATTGAGTGCCCCATAGGCTGCCATCGGCAGGACTTCCCGAAACTCCAAGTGAGTAACAAGGCAGTACATCGTCACCTCAAGGAAACTCAAATCGCAGTCCGCCGGCAGCTTTGAGAGAGCATTATCGAGATTGCTTTCAAGCCAAGACAGAATGTTCTGAAGCGCCACGCGCATCTTAATCAGTTGCGCATTGTTCGGATCCTCTTGTGCGAGTTTTGCGGTGATCAGGGAGACTTCCAACGCCATCGCTTGCGTCGTCAGCTCCTGCGCATTCGCGAGTACGGGCAAGTGAAGATCCTCCGGCCACACCACACGGAGCTGGCTACTCGCTAGCAAGCGCGCTCGGGCTTGAGACTGCCGCGACAGTTCGTGGCAAATATTGAGTGCGCCAAACCACGAACCGTTTGCGGTCTCCAAGATCGGCACTCGAAGCGCAGGGTTTCCCGCGTACTGCTCGATGTCCAACGACATCAGGTCAGCCACAGCATCAAACGAATGCTCCACGCCAAACTCAAGCGCAAAGATCCGCACCACACGCGTGAAGTGAGAACTTGAGCGTCCTATGATTCGAGGTTTTAAAGGCGTGGTCACCCAATTGACTCTGTACGGCTCGGTTACGGCTGCTCCACCTTAGGCGACCGAAGAAACATCACAAAAGCCAAAGCTGTTGGCAAGAAGAACACCAGAATGGCGAAGGCCCCGCAGTTCATGGCTTCGGAAATGCCTTCGGCAAGGACGCGAGCCTTTTGTGAGGGGTCGATCAATTCGCCGCCGACAGCCGTCATCCCTTGATACAGACCAATTCCGACTCCGGCGCAGCTGCTGGTAACCAGGAGCGCCAAGCAAATCAACGCAAATCGCCCTAAGATCTTTCGTGGGCGTGAGTTTCGACGAAGTCGGAACGCCAGCGCGACGAGGGCGACACTGAGAACGAGAGGGACGACCAAAAAAAACATGCGGTGAACTGACGCTACCCTGCTTAGCGAAAAGAAAAACCCTTGACGCGCAAGCCAGCTCAGGCACCGTTGCCGTGATGTCGCCACTCGCTGAAGGGCTGCCTTTTCGCAAACCACGGAAGCTCCGTCCCGGAGATCGCGTTGCCATCATTTCGCCTTCCTGGGGTGGGCCTGCGAAGCGGCTGCAGACTAACCCCGAGTTACGCGGCTCCGATGTGAATGCCGCCTTTGCGGATCCATCGATCGCCGGAATTATCGCTTCGATCGGAGGCGATGATTCGGTGCGCATCCTGCCGTACCTTTCACCCACTCTCATCACCCAAAACCCAAAACTCTTGATGGGTTACTCTGATTTTACGACCTTGCTCAGCTACATCAATTCCCTAGGCAACGTCACCGTACATGGTCCGTCGGTGATGGCCGGAATTGCGCAAGCTCCCGCGTGCGGGGATGCGTACGTCGAGCACCTACGGAGCTTTCTCTTTGACGCGCCTAGCACTACAAGCTACCGTCCCGAGGCGCGCTATTCGGAGGGTTATCCTGCTTGGGGAGTCGAAGCGACACTCGGAACCACCAGCCCGCCCAAGGAGAATCCCGGCTGGGACTGGGCACAGAGAGGAACGCCAAGAACGGCGTATGTTTGGGGCGGCTGCATCGAGGTTCTCGAGTTCATGAAGGGAACCGACTTCTGGCCGGAACGTTCGTTCTTCGACGACAAGTTCTTGTTTTTTGAAACCTCCGAAGAAAAACCATCACCTCTTCTTGTGGAGCGTTGGCTCCGCAATTACGGGAGCCAGACGATCCTGAATCGGGTTCAGGGCGTTATTTTTGGCCGTCCCCAGAAGTACAACGCTACCGAGCGAGAGGAGCTGAAGCGAGCGGTCCTCAAGGTCATTGTCGAAGAATACGGTCGTACGGATATCCCGATCATCCTAAACTTCGACGCCGGGCACACTGACCCACAGAGCCTGTTGCCATTTGGAATCTCGATGGAGATCGACGCTGAGCGAGATCGAATTCAACTCGTCGAGTCGGTATTCTAGTTAGCCAGCGTTTGCGAGGTACTGACCGATTTCGTGCAGGCTCGCTATTCGATGAACCTGCGCGGCGTGCTGGGGCACTTCAGGAAAAAGCGAGAAGACCGTCATTCCAGCTGCGATCCCAGCGTGAACACCAGATAGGGAATCTTCAACAACGGCGCAACGCGAGGGATGCACGCCCATGGCGGCAGCAGCGTGAAGAAAGAGGTCGGGGTCAGGCTTCCAGCGGTCGAGCTCGTAGGCGCTGAAGACACTACGCCCAAAATAACGTTGCAGGTCCGTAACCTGTAAACTCAACTGAGTTTGCTCGAGCGGGCCGTTGGACGCGACCGCGACAGGAAGGTTCAAGGCGCCAAGGAGCGCGTGAGCACCGGGCATCGGTCGGAGTCGAGCACGGACGGCGTCAGCCCTAGCACGACGAAACACAGCAACAAAGTCGGTGGGCAACTTGATACCAAGAAGGACCTCGCAGCGGGCGAGAGATTCCGCGAGCTTTCCGGCATTGAACAGCCGCACGGCAGCGTCCGTCACGCCAGGTGCAAGATGCAAGGCGCTCAGACATTCGGCGAGCGCCTCTCGAGCCAGCGGGACACTGTCTACAAGTGTTCCATCGCAGTCAAAGATGATCGCATCTATCCGTGGAGAATGCATGGGGCTCACCAAGTTAACGCACTCCAGCTGCGAGGACCAGAAGAATTGTGCTCACTTTCTCCATCGGCTACTACTGAAGCAAAACCAGGGTTTCCCCCAATCGACAAACACCACCCCGACTCCTACGTTGTTCTTCGTGCGCCTCACACCCACCAACGACTTGGTTTTCAAGCTCCTGTTCATTGCAAATCCGGCGCTCCTCCGCGATCTGCTCGAAGCGGTGCTTCAACCAAGCTCGCCCATCGCATCGTTAGAGGTTCTGGACCCAGAAATTCCTGGTGATCTCACCGGCAGCAAAGCCATTCGGCTCGATGTGCGCGCTCGCTCGGAGGACGCCTCCATCTTCAACGTCGAAATGCAGGCATACGGGCACCTGGCCTTGCCTGCTCGTTTTCTCTTCTACTGGGCGCGTGGCTACACTGAGCTCCTCGGTCGAGGCCAACCTTATTCACTGCTCAGGCCGACCATCTCGATCGTTTGGTCCACCGTAGCGATGGTGCCCACAGGCCGCTTCCACAATGCTTTTCTCGCCCTGGAGCGCAGCTCCGGCTACTGCTTAAGCGACCACTTCCAGCTCCACCTGCTCCAGCTGCCATGCCTCGCCGCGGCCTCCGACACCCCAAAACAGCTGTCCCTTTGGGCCCGTTTTCTTAAAGCAGCCTCCGACCAAGAATTTGATACACTGGCAAAGGAAGATCCCATCATGGCCAACGCGGTGAACGAACTCGACAGAATCTCCAGCGACCCCCTTGCTCGCAGGCGTGCACAAGAGCGCGAAGATTCCATCAGAATGTACGAGGACTCCTTAGCGGTGTCACACCGTGAAGGTAAAGCCGAAGGTAGAGCCGAAGGCAACGCCGAAGGTAGAGCCGAAGGCAACGCCGAAGGTAAAGCCGAGCTGGTGATCAAACTGTTAACTCTACGCTTCGGTGCGGTGAATCCGGTCAACGCCGAACGCGTCCGCAATGCCTCCCCGGCAGAGTTGGATACGTTTGCTGAGCGCGTGTTAACTGCTCGGGATCTGGTCGACGTTTTGGCAGGCTGAGATATACAACGCGGCGTGACCGTGAATTTTCACCTGCTGTCCTCTGCGTGTAAGAACGTCAGCGTATTGTCATTCAGATCTTGAATCTTGACACCAAAGACCAGAACGTTCGGGAAGTTGGCCCCAACTGATGACCCCTTCCCCTAGGACCACGTGCGATCGCCGAAAGCTGAGCTTGATGCTCAGTGGGTTGCTCTTGGGGGAATTAACTTTGAGCAAGTATCTCTGACGTGGCCTAAGGGCCGCGTCGTTGACCTTCATATCCGCGACGGCCAAGGAGCCCACTGTGCCCAATTGAGCTAGAGCGCTGGCACAGCCTCTGAAAGCGCGGCTAACAATAGCGCGGGGTCCACGTTGTAAGCCTCCATGTGCACAAAACGTGCTGAGAGTGCGCTAGGTGAAGCCGTACAGACGGCAAGATTGGCATCCGCGGGGCTGCTCTCCTGGTTCGTGCGTCGGCCCGCTGTGGAAGCGGCACCATTCAAGCGACAGCCAGTTTGGCGTTGATGATAACACGCGCACGCGTCACCAACTCCCTTCTTCATGGCCGTCCAAAAACGATTCGGATAGGTAGCGTCGTCCTCGGCAGGCGTAAGCTTCATGCTGGAGGCTTGGCTAATGTGAACAGTGCCCGCACAACCAGGCAGATTATTGCTCACGCCGGCGCCGTGATACTCAAGGTGCAAGTCATCTCGAGCGGCTTCCAATCCGTCGTAGACGGCAAAATAACCGTTTCGTATCGCGTGCACCACATCCGAATCCCGCATGCAGGTACCATCGCAGGCGTAATTCTGGACTTCGGAACAGCCTGAGCAAGACGTGACGTTGCAGCGATGTGCCGTGTTTTGCAGAAAAGCCACGGCGTTGACGTCTCGAAACAGGCGAATCGCGCGATCATCTCGAAAATCAAAGCCAAAGTGAGGTGAATCGATGACCAATGACCGCGTTCCGGTTAACTCTCCAGGATCCCGAAACGCGAACACACCTTGGAATTGTGAGGAAACATCCCGCAGCACCCAGTAATTTCGGCCGGTCGCCGCATCCTCGAGGCGCACCGCCTCGTAGCCCATGGTCCGAGCGGCGGTCGCAAAGCTTGCGCAATCCTTGTTGGCCCATGCCAGCGCCGCTACCCGTGCGGCTTGCCACTTGTCGCTCGTGGTTTCCCAGATTGGCATGGTCATAGCGGCAGAACCCGAATAGGGCGCTGCGGCGAGGTAGTCCAACAGGTCCGCGGCAACGTGCTTCAAGCAATCATTCGCTGCATTGGAGGCTCCCGCAGACCCTCCCAGGTTACCGGCGCTACCACCTGAAGCGAAGCTGCTTTCGTTGCCTCCTACGTTCCGTCCGCCCCCGCCGGAGTCAGCGCCGCCCAAACCTGAGATCGCTACGTTACTCGCGCCGTTACAGCCCGAGAGGCAGACGGCTAGGAGGGTGAGCTCTGCCTGGCCAAAGCGTTTGCTGAGCATTGGGCAAACGATAGCCGGCTTTGTGTGTGACCCGGAAGGGCTGCCGAGCGCTGTTGCAGCGCCATTTGCAGAGGGCGTCCTTTCTGCTTCGATCGCGACAATGGTTAGCTGGCTCTTCGGGGCCCTTGCCGTTCTGCTTCTCATGGCCTTTTTGGGCGCGCTGCCGGGCCTGAGCTGGTACGGCACCGTCGTGCGGCGGGGGCCAGCGCTCAAATCTCGACTGGCGCTCACCTTCGATGATGGCCCGCATCCGGAGACGACCCGCCAAGTGTTAGCGCTCCTTGGCCGCTTCCAGGCATCGGCAACCTTCTTCGTCACTGCTCACCGAAGCAGCCATTCGGAAGCTCAAGTGTGTCACGTTAAGTGAACTTCTGGGCGCGCGCTGAAGCAGCTTACTTCTTCGCTCTGCGAATGCGAGAACCCTTGCCGCTCGGCTCCCAGTCGATCCAGTAGATGTCGTCAGAGCCCAACGCGAACTGTAAAACGCGGTCTGTTTGGCGCAAAACGGAATCGGGCTTGCTGCAACCGGAAAGTGCACAGCGCTTGAGCCGACTCTTGCCCGGGACATACACCTCGGGACCGTAGGGGCTGGGGGTCGCATGGGGACCGGGCGGTGCTGGCGAAGGTGGCGGTGCTGGCTCCTGTTCGATCCAGTAGAGGTGCCTGTCGTCGGCCCCGAACTGAGGGATCGAGTTGCCCTCCGCGCTGAGACCTATGGGGAGGCTTGGCGCATTGGGTGCACATCCTTCAAAGGGGCAAACCATGGCGCGGTCCAGCGAGGCTTCGTTGGCGACGATGAGCGAGGTCGAGTTGGACGCGAAGAGCCACGCATGGTCAGCGATCACGGTCGAGGCTGCTAAGTCATTCAGGGGGGCTCGCTGCACGCTATAATGTTCCATCGACTGAGCCCTCGAATACACGTATCCATCTTTGATGAGCGTCGCGAACGCAGGGAGCGCGGGCGGTGGATCGAGCCGAAGCGGAGCTGCGCCGCAGCCCGATGAGGGGCAGCAGTAGGACGCGTCAAAATCCGACCAACAAACGTGGCTCTCATCGCCCACCAAGGAGCTCCACTTGTCGCGTACTGGCCCATGGATGATGTCCACGGGCTCTCCGCTACAACCCGTCACAGGACAGGTACGGAGCGCCTCTTTGCTCAACCAATACGCGCGCCCGCCGCCCAGGCTGACGGCGGGGTATTCCCAAAGAGCCGTGTCGAAGACTTCAACCGTCCCTGGGCAGTCCCTAGTGTCGCACCCGCGCAAGGTTGCTGCCGAGTGAGCGCGCGTCGTCCACAAAAGCCGGGACCCTTCGGCGTAGACATTGGAGATGTCTTCGCCGCTCACCACGATCTCATCGTCGAGATCAACATTTTGGCCGGCGCAGCCAAACATCATAAATCCAATACATAATAATCGACGCATGGTGTTCTCCTGACGACTATCGAACAAAGCGCACAATGCGACTTCGAAAGGCTCCGGTTGAATCAACCTCCCAGGCCACCACATACGCGTGCGTTTCATCGACGGCCATGGGGGGCTGGTTTGTCAACGGCTGCGAGCCCGGGGGGCCTTCAAAGGGAATTTCAATGGTCCCGAGATGTTGCTGTGTTTCGCGGGCACGCTTTGAGCAGCTCACGATTTCAAAACTGTTGCTCCCCCGATCTGCCGCCTGACGTCCAAAAACAAGGTGGTCTTTGTCAGTGATCACGAGGCGTGGCCTTAGCTGTTGACCCACCGCCAACTCCGGCCCCTCAGGACAGCCAGCCAACGCACAGCGATTAATAAAACCAGCGAGGCTGCTCACGGGCCAGTACACGTGATGCTCATCAATGGCGACCCAAGGGGCGGGCGCACCGAACGAATCAGGCGTTGAAAACGCCTCGACCAGTAACGTCGGCGGGCTTGTTCCGTCCTTCCTTTGCGACACGAGACTCCCGCGTTCGGATATCCAGGAAATCGACTCAGGCCCCGAATAAATGTGCTCCTGCTCTGGATTGACCGTGCCACCTGATTGCGAGATTTTCGGGCCGTTTTCCCCCCAAGAGGGAAGGCGGCGTGCGGGTGCCCCGGATCGAGGGGCTGCACTGAAAGCAGGCCAATTCTCGGTCCGATAATAGACATTGATTTCATCGACCTCGAAGCCGAGCACTCCAAAGACGACTTCGCGTGGGCTTTGGCACTCTCCCACCGAACAAGCAAAAACTCTGTGACCAGGAAAATCACCTGACCCCTTGCCTCCGCCGCCCCAGCCACGCCAAAAAATCTCACCCGCACTCACTCGGAATTCGCCAAAATATGAGACGCCGACGACATTCTCTGTGGGATACGCAATCTGCGACGACTGGCAATTGCTCTTGAGACAGCTTCTCAACACGCGATTATAGGAATCACCCCATCCAAGACCGACTGACCAATAGATCCTGTCAGAGTCCACGGCGATTCTGGACACGAACTCGTTTTCAGCTGCGATGATTATCTCGCCCTCGGGGACGACTAGCTCGGGCGAGTTGCTTGTGTTTGCAGCCGTTACTGCCCCATCGAGCTCAATAGACTCAGCCCTGCAAGCCACAACACTTAACATTAATACAGTGCTCATTGAACGAAACATGAATGAACTCCCGACTGGCCTGTGCTCAACCTTCTGCATTACTTCTCTGTTCATGTTTGTAACGAGTAGCTAGAACCGTCACTAAAAGTGACGAGAAACACCCGCACCAACGGCTCCCGACAAGCTCGGCGAAGTCCACACGTCGGCGCCATGCAGGCGTAGCGTGATGGGGGTCAATGTCCTCAGTAAGTCCGCATTAAGCAGCAGCGACCAACTCGCTGCGATCGGAAGATCGAGTTCAACACGAGCACCGATCGCCGAAAGGGCCGAATTCTCAGTGCGCGGGCCGGAGACTTTGGCCCCCTCTGAATGCCATAGACCAAGGTTTGCGATCCCACACCCCAAAAGCCAACCCACCCGCCAGCAGGGGGCAAGGCTGATTCCGAACTGCTGTGCGTGAACCTCGCCACCCAGGAGGGAACTCTGCGCACCACCAAGCGTACCGAAGAGGTCTAATTCGATCTGAGCACTGCCGAGCCGGATCCTGCCGCCAACACGAGCACCTGGCACGACACTGGGTGCCGCGCCGAACGCGAGCAATGCGCTGCCCTGTAAGCTGAATTCCGTTGAACTTCGGGGCGCCGCTACTGGTGGCACCCTTCGAGCTTGCGCAGGGGCAGGCGGTGTCGGCTGTGCTTCGCTTGAAGGAGTGAGAGATCCTTCAGTTGCCTCATCGGTGGCGTGGCCGTCAGCCGCTGGCGCCTCGGGTGACTCTTGCGGATTCTGTGTGCCCTCATCGACTGCCGTCTCTGCTGTTGGAAAATTCAAGCCCACGGAAGGATCTAGTGTGATGCTGATCGCGAGCGCGAGTGCAGCCACGAGCTCGTCACAGTTGTCGCGAGTCTCCGTGAGCTCGCGCGCACCCCGAATAATGCCATCTGAATCGATCAAGCGCACACGCCCGCTCAGCCCTGTTGGCACATCTGAGATCTCGACAATCAAGATCTGGCGAGCAGCCGGAAAGAAAGGGCTGTAGCCGAGGCGTTTGGAAACAGCTTTTTGAAGTTCTGCTCCGTCGGGGCAGTCCAACACTTGCGGGCTGCGCGCGTAGTCGAGCCGAGTTGAGATCCCGGTGTCTGCAGCCGATGCACTCCCGATCCCGACTGTCTGAACGAGCAGCATCCAAGAACAAGCGCGAATGAGCCACACAAAACTTGGAAATTCTTTCACGGTAAGAGCGCCGGCTCGATGGCTCCCGACAGCAAGCTGGTCGGATACCTGTCGTGAAAGCTCCTGGCCAGCTCCTGGGCTTCGGGCAGCCTGCGGAGTGTCAGCAACGCCTGTATTTCTAAGGCATCGCGCTCTTCGGCTAGCCGCCCTTCCGGAAACTGCTCTCGATGACGCTTGATCACGCCCAACACCAATTCGGCTTCGCCCGCCGCCGCTTGCATTCGCGCGGTGTCCAGCAACGCTCGCTCACGTTGCAACAGAGAAACGCCTCGGGTGGTGCTAACTTCCGAATTGGGACGCCGCTCAGGACGTTGATCACCGGCGGATACCGCTCGCGAGCTCTCATCCGATTTCCTGACCTTCACAAAATTCGGAGGTGGCGCCTCGGGTATCACAGTGGCTGGGCGGACCACCGAACTCATCGGTGCAGGCTGGTAGACGACGCGCACCTCCGGCGGACGCAGAAGCCCGTATGCGGTGGCTCCCATTCCACCACCCAGAAGCCAGGCTCCCAATAAAGAAGCTGCCTTGGAGCGCAAGAAAGGTACCCGCGCAAGCAGCTCAATCCCTTCTTTCGCAGGCCCAGCTCCCTGAGTGTGGTCGACGTTTATCGGCGCAGCCGCAGACAAGACTTGCTCAAAGACACGCTGCCGAACCTCCGGCGGGGGAGGACTTCCGGGGCCCAAGTTGCGGAGTGCTTCAAGCGGATTCATTGCCACCTCGTTGCCGCGAGATGCGGCGGTAGGCCAACTGAAAATCTTCACGAGCTAACCGCAATCTGGAGTAGGCCGTATTGAGTGGGATTTCGAGCGCTCTTGCAATCTCCGGCACGCTGTTTCCGTCGACCTCGTGCAACAGCAACACGGCGCGCCGATCAAGGTCCAGGCGCTGCAAAGCCAACTCGGCAGTGTCGAGGTCTTCCCGAGCAATGAGTTGGTCGGCTGCTGACTGGGTGCCAGACACTGCCTCCACGACGACTCCGAACCGCTCAATGCGATGACGCGCTAGGCGTCGGTAGTTGGAAGCAGAGCGATACGCGAAGCCGAAGAGCCATGGCCTAAGCGGGTATTCGTCGCGGTACTCGTCAAGGTGGGCATGAACGGCCATGAACACCTGTTGGGCTTGGTCCTCCAAGTCGCGCGCCGGGACGCCTAGGCGCCGCAGAGTGCCCCACACGTACCCAAAATGGTCCCGAAACACCACGGTGAAGTCGGTGCGCGCCACGGGGCTGCTGGGCACTTCTCTTAGGGGGACTCGTTGCACTCGCCGGGTCTTTGTCTCGAAAACCAAGTTCTGTCACGCAAAGTGAGAGCCGTCGTCGAATTTATTGCGAGCCCCAAGTGCATCATCTGCGGAACCTATACCCCCGGTAGACGCTGGCGCCGCCGGCCGCTGACGAGGTGCCGCCAGTTGCCGGCTTGCCACCGGTCGACGATGAGTTCGCGCCACCGGTCGCGCTCTGCTGGTGAGTTGACGTGCTTGCAACGCCGCTGCCCGCGAGCGCCAAGAACGCCAACGATACTTAGAGCGGCGATACTTCTGTTGTCGCAAGCTCGGTGTTGCAGGTGATCTCCATATTGATGCCGAGCGACATCACATGGTCAGCACCCATGACGAAGCGAAAGCTCGGGCTCACCAGGCCTCCCGTGGCTCAGAACCGCGTCGTCATTGCACCCGTCAACTTGCGGCTACGCATGCCCTAACCCTAACGCCTGGCCGGGCAGAAAATCCGCTCAAGATCGACTCGCCATTAGCACAATTGGTTCAAGGGCCGGAGAACTTGAGCTTGTCTGCTGAAAGGCCGGCCGCGTGCTCAATCGTATATTAACGTCTTGCGAGGTTTGCCGGGAGATACGCGATTTGTCGGAAGGAGCAGCTCGGGTAGATGCGGGCCTGGGCACAGCACTCTGGCGAAAGTTGGAACGCGCTCAGATCGCAGTGTCCGAAAGCGCCAAGCCTCAGGTTGCGCGATTTGCAACGGGGCGCAAATTGCAGCGTGGCATAGGTCGTCGCAGGTTACCCTATTGCCCAAATTCTCCGTGAAAACGGCTTGGCACGACGGATGCTTGGAAGTGGGGACAAGGGTGCCGACATGCTCCGATGAAGGTCTAAAATGACCCATGCCAATGAATTTGATGACGAACCGGACACCATCCCCGCGCTTTCTCGGGGTTGCCGTGCGTTGGTGGCGGAGGATGACCCGGAGATGCGAGAGCTGGTGGTGGGGCTCCTTGAAATGGACGGCTTTAGCGTCACAGAAGCCACATCCGGTGACGAAATGATCAGAATCCTTCAAAGAGAGAGTTTTGCTGAATTCCCGGATGAAGCTTTTGACATTATCGTTACCGACCTTCGTATGCCGGGCGCGTCTGGGCTCGAAGTGCTCAGTCGCTTGCGGATCGTTGGTTGTACCACTCCCGTGATCATGCTGACAGCTTTCCCGGACGAAACGGTGAGGAGAGACGCGGGCTTGCTCAACAGCATCCTGTTAGCCAAGCCGTTTGCGCTCGAGTCGCTGCGCTGCGCCGTGCACTCCTACACGAACGTGAGCCGACGGGATTCAAGGAGTTGAGCCCTCCTCGCCAAAGTGCTCATTCTCCCGATGAGGCGTTGAAGGCCTGTCAGGTGTAATGTCGACCTGGGTCGTCCGTCTGCACCGGTAACGCCGCCGAGGAGACCCATGAAGACTCAAGAATCAGAACACGCCGCGACTTGCTGTGCTAACCACCCACCAAAGGTTTACCAGATGGAAAAATCGACGACAGATCCCGTCTGCGGGATGAAGATCGATCCGCAGACCGCACGCGGGGGGTCCTTGGTGCACGGCGGCGAGACCTTCTACTTCTGCAACCCGCGCTGCAAGGAGAAGTTCAACGCTGAGCCGGCGCGCTACTTGAAGCCCAAAGAGACGCCGCACAAGCCCGCGCCCGAATCGGCCGCAGCGCTTTCGAGCACGTACGTCTGCCCGATGGATCCGGAGATCGTCCAGGCGGAACCCGGCGCTTGCCCGATCTGCGGGATGGCTCTCGAGCTTCGGACTGTGTCGCTGGCGGACGAAGAGAGCCCGGAGCTGCGCGATATGCAGCGGCGCTTCTGGATCTGCCTGGTGCTCACGGTGCCCACGCTACTCCTGGCGATGTCCGATCTCCTTCCCGGCCAACCCGTGCAGCGCGTTATTTCCCCACAATTCGGTGTTTGGATACAGCTGGTGCTCGCCGCTCCTGTCGTGCTCTGGGGCGGTCTCCCGTTCTTTCAACGCGGCTGGGCATCGCTTGTGAACCGCCATCTCAACATGTTCACGCTGATCGCGCTCGGAACCTCCGCGGCGTTCGCGTTCAGCCTGTTCGCAACCTTCTTCCCGTCGCTCTTGCCACACTCGATGTCTCATGGCGGCGCCGCGCCCGTTTATTATGAGGCTGCTGCTGTGATCATCACGCTCGTCCTGCTGGGCCAAGTGCTGGAGCTCCGGGCGCGTAGCGCCACCTCGGGAGCCATTCGTGCGTTGCTCGGCCTCGCCCCAAAGACCGCCCGTCGCGTTTCCGACGACGGTAGCGAAGTGGACGTTCCGCTCGACCAGGTGGTGGTGGGCGATCGCCTGCGCGTTCGCCCGAGTGAAAAGGTCCCTGTCGACGGCAGTGTGATCGAGGGCGCGAGCGCGGTCGACGAATCGACCATCACAGGCGAGCCCATCCCCGTCGAAAAGACGGATGGCGCGCGAATTACCGGTGGAACGCTCAACGGCACGGGCACCTTCGTGATGCGCGCCGAGCGCGTGGGGAAGGACACGCTGCTCGCCCAGATCGTGGGGCTCGTCAGCGAGGCGCAGCGCAGCCGGGCGCCCATCCAACGACTGGCCGATGTCGTCTCGTCGCGGTTTGTCCCAGCGGTTGTGGCCGTCGCCGCACTCACAGCTATCGCATGGGGATCCTTTGGCCCGGAGCCGCGGCTGGCGTACGCGCTCGTCAACGCGGTGGCGGTGCTCATTATCGCGTGTCCTTGCGCGCTCGGCCTGGCAACGCCGATGTCCATCATGGTGGGGACAGGTCGCGGCGCGCAGGTCGGCGTGCTTGTGAAGAATGCCGAAGCGCTCGAGCTTCTCGAAAAAGTGGATACCCTCGTGGTCGACAAGACGGGCACCTTGACCGAAGGCAGGCCGCGCCTCGTGAGCGTGGTTGCAGCAGAAGGATTTGACGAAGGAGGCGTGCTTGCCAAGGCCGCCGCGCTCGAGAAGACCAGCGAGCATCCTCTGGCCGCCGCGATCGTCGCGGGGGTGATCGCACGAGGAGTCTCCGTGCCGACTGCAACCGACTTCCGCTCGGTCGTGGGGAAAGGTGTCGTCGGAACCGTCGAGGGAGCCGAGGTAGTGCTCGGCAACGCAAAGTTCATCGAAGAACAAGGTGTGAGCACTGAGCCGCTCATGGCCAACGTTCAGCAACTCCGCGAAGAGGGGCAGACGGTAGTCTTTCTCGCAATCGGCAAGAAGCTCGCCGGCATTCTCGGCGTGGCAGATCCGATCAAGGAGTCGACAGCCGAGGCGCTGCGCGTTCTCCGGGAAAGCGGCTTGCGCGTGGTCATGCTCACGGGCGACAACGAGACGACAGCACGAGCGGTCGCCAAGAAGCTCGGGATCGAGGACGTGCGCGCCGACGTTCTGCCGCACCAGAAGAACGAGGTGATCGCGCAGCTCAAGCAACAAGGACACATCGTCGCGATGGCGGGCGACGGCACCAACGACGCACCAGCTCTGGCCACCGCCCACGTCGGTATCGCGATGGGCACGGGCACCGATGTCGCCATTCAGAGCGCGGGCGTGACCCTCGTGAAGGGCGATCTTCGCGGCATCGTGCGAGCGCGGCACTTGTCCAAGGCAGTGATGAAAAACATCCGTCAGAATCTCCTGTTCGCGTTCATCTACAACGCGCTGGGCGTTCCGATCGCGGCTGGGGTTCTTTATCCTTTCTTCGGGTTGCTGTTGAGCCCCATGCTCGCGAGCGCTGCGATGGCGTTTAGCTCGGTCTCGGTCATCGGGAACGCGCTCAGGCTTCGAAGCGTGCGGCTGTGAGGACGGTTGTCGACCGCCTTGTGGCGAACCATCGAGAGTTTTTGTCCTTCCTCGAAGCCCGGGTCCCAAGTCGCGCGGCGGCCGAGGAGATCCTTCAAGCCGCATTTGTCCGAACGCTTGAGAAGGGCGGCTATATTCAAGACAGCGAGAGCGCTGTGGCTTGGTTCTACCGCGTGCTCCGCAACGCGCTCATCGACTTCTACCGTCATCGGGCGAGTGAGAGCCGCGCGCTCGAGGCCCAGCTCCATGAACCCCGCCTGCCCACCGAGCCGGAACTCCACGCTGCGATCTGCGCTTGCATGCGCACGCTGCTGCCAACTCTCAAGCACGAGTATGCTGACATGATCCGGCGCGTCGATCTTGAGGAGCAGCCCGTGAGCGCAGTCGCCTCGGAACTAGAGATCTCGCCGAGCAACGCCGCCGTCCGCCTTCACCGAGCCCGCCAAGCGCTCAAGCGACAGCTAGAATTGAGCTGCGGGACGTGTGCGACCCATGGCTGCCTGGATTGCACCTGCGGAAACATACGCTTGACGTAACGAGTAATTTCGCTCAATAATTCTCCGGGTGATCCGTTCGTTTGCCGACAAGAAGACGTCAACTCTTTGGAACGGAGCGGCGGTTCCAGCTTTCCGAGCGTTCAGGGCTCAGGCGGAGAGAAAGCTTGCGATCCTAGAGGCTGCTGGTAGCCTTTCCGATCTGGGTGGCCTTCCCGGCAATCGGCTGGAGGCCCTCCGCGGAGATCGCAAAGGACAGCACTCGATTCGAATCAACGGCCAGTGGCGGATCTGCTTTCGTTGGCAGGAAGGCGACGCCTACGACGTCGAGATCGTAGATTACCATTGAAGGAACTTGGCATGGCACGAAACAAGATGCGTCCCGTTTCCCCGGGAGAAGTGTTGCGCGAACAGCTTTCCGAGCTCGACCTTTCAGCTAGTGCGCTTGCGGCGGCTCTGCATGTGCCGGCGAATCGGATCACGGGAATTTTGAATGGAACGCGCGCGTTAACTCCGGAAACAGCGTTGAGACTCGAACGTTTCTTCCTTGGGACCTCAGCACAGTTTTGGTTGAACCTCCAAACCAACTTTGACCTACGGGAGGCCGAGCTCGCCCCGAGCAAGAGCATACGATCCATTCGCGCATACACGGCTCTCAAGACTGGCTAGCTCCACGCGGTTTGGAGTTCGAAAGGGGAAAAGCAGAGCGCCGCGGCCACGAGTATTGTAGACAGCCCCATGCTCACTCAATCCTACGCGACCAAGAAGGGCGAGGTTTCGCTCCGCGTGACCCATGAATCGGACATCGATGCCTTGATCGCCCTCAACAAGCTCTGTTTCCCGAGCATGGTTGAGCAGAACGTGGTGTGGAATCGGGGGCAGCTCTCCAACCACTTGCGTGTCTTCCCCGAGGGCCAGTTGGTCGCGGAGTTCGAAGGGCGACTCGTGGGGTCCGTGTCGAGCTTGATCGTGAGCTTGGGAACCGATCCCTATCGGCAGCACACCTACTCGGGCGTGACCGACGGGGGTTTCTTCCACAACCACGACCCGCAGGGTGACACGCTCTACGGTGCGGATGTGTACGTTCACCCTGACATGCAGGGCTGTGGCATCGGCCACGCGTTGTATGAAGCGCGCCGCGAGCTGTGCCGGCGCCTGAATTTACGCCGCATTTTGGCAGGCGGGCGTTTGCACGGCTATCACGAAGTTGCCAAAGAAATGTCTCCGGAAGACTACGTGCGCGCCATAGAAACGGGGAAACGCCGCGACCTAGTGCTCAGCTTTCAGCTGCGCGAAGGCTTCGTAGTTCGCGGGATCCTTCGCAGTTACATTCGCGATCCGCTCAGCAAGAACTGTGCTTCGCTGATCGAGTGGCAAAATCCCGACCATCGCCCGCGCGAGGACGAAGATTTTCGGAAGGTGCGCGTGGCCTGCGTGCAGTACCAAGTTCGACGCGTCGCCAGCTTCCAAGAGTTCGCCGACCAAACTGAGTACTTCGTCGAGACGGCCGCCGACTATCGTGCGGATTTCGTCGTATTCCCGGAACTTTTCAGTGTTCAGCTGCTGAGTCAAGACAGCCTGAAGAAGCTGCCTTCCCTCGAAGGCATTCGGAAGCTCACGGAGCTGGAGCGGCCGTTCATGGATCTGATGAGTCGCCTAGCGCGCGAATATGGGTTGCACATCGTCGCAGGCTCTCACCCGATCCTGCGAAATGAGTCCATCTACAACGTTTCGCCGCTATTTTTTCCAGATGGCGGGCACATTTTGCAACCAAAGCTTCACATCACACCCGCGGAGAAGCGCTATTGGGGCATCACAGGGGGCAATGAGCTCCGCGTGATCGCCACTCCCAAGGCCAAAGTGGGTATCTTGATTTGCTACGACGCCGAATTTCCCGAGGCCGCCCGCTACCTCGCCGATCAGGGCGCCGAGATCATCTTCGTGCCTTATTGCACCGACAACCGCGAGGGACATTTGCGCGTTCGCTACTGCTCGCAGGCGCGAGCCATCGAGAACCAAGTGTACGTGGCCACGGCGGGCATCATCGGGAACTTGCCAAGCGTTGCCGCGATGGACATTCACTACGGTCAGGCAGCAGTGTTCACCCCGAGTGACTTCCAGTTTGCGCGTGATGGCGTGCAGGCCCAGGCCGACAGCAACGTGGAAATGCTGCTCGTCACCGATCTGGACATCAACGATTTATACCGCTCACGCGCCAGCGGCAGCGTGACCCCACGCCTCGATCGCCGTAAAGATCTGTTCGAGTTTCGCTCAAAAGTACAAAACGACCTCAACGATCTGACCCTCGAGGACTCACTGCCCATCGAGCCCACGGAGGAATTTTGAGCCGCTCCACACGGTGAATGACCGCCGCGGCACGGCAATCGGGCGGCTCAGGCCAAGCTATCTCCACGCGCTCGGCGGAGAAGAACTCCAACCCAGGAGCACCCCGACTTGGCCGCTTACTCGAACTGATCTCCGAAGTGTTCGCGCAGGAAACTTCGGAGCGGTACGTCTACCTCATTGGGCGAGAAGTAGGCGTTAAAATCGGTCGTCGCGCCCAGGAGCTGACGCCGAATAGGATCACTGAAATACAGCATGTCGTCGCTAACCGTCATGTTGTCTTTGGGGCGAAGCCAGCGGTAGCCATAGCCATAAAACACCACTTTACGCGTAATTTCAGACACATTCGGGCTGCCCGCATGAAACAAGCGGCGGTCAAAGAAGAGTGCGTCGCCGCGCTTCACCAGCACCGGAATCGCTCCCTTAGGCAGGCTGCCATCGGCGGGAACATCGAGGTTGTTCTTCAAATGGCTCCCCGGCACCACCCACGTGTTCGCTCGGCCCGGCGCCGAGCAATCAGAAAGATAAAACCCAACCTTGAGTGACAAACGCGGCCGCAGCTCACCTTCCAGATCCCGATTCACCCGTCCGCTGTCCTGATGCCAGCCTAACGGGCTTTGTTTGGCGGAACCTGTGAGGGCCGGATTGATCAGAAAATGGGAGTGATAACAGGCGATGTTCCAGCCCAGAATGCCCCAAACTTTAGGGAACGTGCGATGCCAATCGATGAGATGCAGGAAGGCCGGGTCGCGGTGCAAAACGTTGGAGAGAAAGAACACGTCTTGAGACGTGATGGCCTTCTTCGTGTACGGGTCATAGCCCGCATCGAGAACGCGGCGATGCAGCGCATCCACCGCATGTTCCAGCTCCACAGCCCGCGCTTCGGGCAAGACGTCCTTGATGACCAAAAATCCTTGGCTCTCAAACGCGGACTTCTCTTCGGGAGTGAGGCAGTCTTCGGGGCGAAAATTGAGCATGATGGCACGAGCCGGCACGGTGGGTGGCTCGGCTCCAAGAGAGAGCCGGTAACCGCTCGCGGCTATAGCAGATTTCGCTGCGCGATGGTTCAGCGTTGACTTGAGATCCGTGGCGTCGAGCACCAGCGGGTTGGCTTGGGTCGTGGGTCTTTGGCTTTGCGTGCACCCGCAGGGTTCACGTTGCCAAGGCGTGGCGAGGCTCAGTAGGCTACGGACCAAGATGCAGCCTCTCGCTCACACCTTCCCTCTTGGGTTCATTGGACTCGGCGTCATGGGAGGTTCGATGGCGGGCCACCTCTTGAATGCGGGTTACCCTCTCAATATCTTCAACCGGACTCGCGCCAAAGCCGATGCGTTGATCGCGAAGGGCGCATACTTTTGCGAGTCTGCCGCAGAGGTGGCTCGCTCCTCGAGTGTCGTCTTTACGATGCTTGGCATGCCAAGCGACGTCGAGGAGATTTACCTCGGCCCCCCAGGTCTGCTCCAAAATGCCAAGCCAGGCACCCTGCTGATCGATATGACCACCTCGAGCCCCGCGCTCGCTCAGAAGATCTTTACCGAAGCGCGCCAGCGCGAAATCGCAAGCCTCGACGCTCCCGTGTCAGGCGGCGACATCGGCGCCCGCGAGGCACGGCTTTCGATCATGGTGGGGGGAGAAGCTTCGGACTTCGAACGAGCGCTCCCGTTGCTGAAAATCCTTGGCAAAACGATCGTTTTGCAGGGCGGAGCTGGATCAGGTCAGCACACGAAGCTCGCCAACCAAATCGCGATCGCTGGTGCCATGTTGGGAGTCTGTGAGGCATTGGGTTACGCCAAACGTGCCGGGCTCGACCCACACCGAGTACTCGAGAGCATCGGCTCGGGCGCAGCAGGTAGCTGGTCGCTCACCAACCTCGCGCCGCGCATGTTGGCAGGAAATTTCGAGCCTGGATTTTTGGTCAAGCACTTGGTCAAAGACATCCGATTGGCGCTGGATTCGGGAGCGATATTGAATGCTCGAACGCCCACGGTGTCGTTAGCTGGTGAACTCTATGAGGAGCTCCTCGCCGCCGGCGGCGCGGAACAGGGGACCCAGGCACTCTTTCGCCTATTCGACTCCACGCCCTGAAACGCCCTGTTGAGCGCCGACTGTTCACCGCGTTCCACCACGAACGGGTTTCATCCAGTCGACGAGATTCAGCTCGGCACCTACTTGCGCTGCGGACTCTTGGCCCCCGCGTACCCGTGCATCACTGGATTTGCCTTGCCCTGGGGCTTGCGTGTCCAGAAGTGCGGGCGGCCAAAGGCATCGACGGCTCTAGCGCTCGCCGGACTTGAGCTTGCGATCGATAACCTTAGCAGAACTACGTCCACAGCGCTCAGCGTCAGAGCTGATTCGACCTCGGAGCTCAGCCGGAAAGCGGACGGTTCGGGCGACGACGTTAGCTGACAGTGCTGTAGGGAATCAGGTTGGGTTCACGGGGAGGATGTAGATCTAGGCGAAGATGACGCTGATGCCGACGTCGAGCGAACTCTGGTTCCATTTCACGCCGCACCGCACGAGCGCTTGGTTCCCACCGTCATAGAGCTGCACGCTCCATGTCATCACTTCCGCGGCCCCAGCGTGTGGTCCGCCCCCAACATCCTCGGTGACCCATGCCGAAACCATCGTGGTTCCTGCCGGTAGAAGCAGGTTAATGGTGCCAGTAGCGACAACCCGATCGCTGTTGTACGTCGGGCTTGGTCCGACTCGGCGGTACCCGCCACCTCGTGTACCATCCCGCGAGAATTCGTTGCCGCGAAAGTCCACCGTCATCACCTTGACATCCGTGTTTTCCACCATGTGCTAACCTCGCCCAAAAGAAATCCGAGGGCAAGAAGCCACCGTTCACTAAAAGCCGTACTGTGGCGGCAACGGGTCGAGGGAGCGGCCGTTGCTTGCGTAGGTAGCTACTGGTGGCTACAATAAGCGAATGCGCTCCATTGGCATCAAATCGCTCAAAAATCAGCTCAGTGCCTATGTTCGTCTAGCAGCGGGGGGCGAGCGGGTGCTTGTGACAGATAGGGATCGGGTGGTGGCTGAGCTTGGTCCCCCGGCTGCTGGTCGAAGCGATAGGCTTCCCGACGTATTGTTGGCGGAGCTCACCAGGCAAGGTTGGTTAACGCCTGCAAGCAACCCTACGAGAGAGCCACCGCGGCGCTTGCCAGTTGCTCGCGTCGCCGAGCTCCTGAAGGAGTTGTCTAACGATCGAGGCGAGCGTTGATCTATCTGGATACGTCCGTAGTGCTTGCACACCTTCTGAGCGAGGATCGCGTCCCACCGGATTCCCTTTGGGGATCTCCTCTCGTTTCGAGCCGGCTGCTCGAATACGAGTTGTGGGTGCGTCTGCACGCCCGCTCGCTCACCCGCACGCATGGGGATCTGGCACGAGAGCTGCTCTCGCGCATAGCATTCGTGGAGATGACGCCGCTAGTTTTGCAGCGCGCTCTTGAGGCGTTTGCGGTTAGCGTCCGAACGCTGGATGCGCTTCATTTGGCAACCGCAGATTTTCTGCGTGCTCATGGCCAGCGGGTGGCGATCGCCAGCTACGACGAGCGTCTATCCGCAGCCGGTCTCGCTTTCGGCTTTGAGCTGGCAGACCTTGAGGTTTGATGCAGAGAGCCCCTCTGGCGATCAGCTTGAGTTCCCTAAGCCGTTGTCCGCAGGCGCAGGTTTCTTAAACACCACGTGCCACAGCGGAAAGCTATAGAAGAGCCAAACAAGGTTGGCCGTTACCAAGCGCGTTACCATGTAGTGTTGGGCAGCCACCTCCAACACGCGCAGGCTAACCTCGAATAACAATCCCGTCAGGGCGAGGCCGCCGACCTGCACAATAACGAAGAGCACGAGCTCACGCAGGCTTGGGCGTGCATTGGAATGAAAGGCTCCGTACTTTTGAGCAAAAAACATCACGACGCCTCCGGCAATAAGCGCCGGAATGCTCGCTGCACGGGGCGACCAATCCGCCCACGCCACAAGCGCCTGCAATGTCACGAGGTCGACGGCGGTTGCTGCAGCACCTCCTGCCGCTGAGCGCATCAGCCGTATTAGAACACGCCACATCTCGATACTCGGTGGCACCGTGCCCTCCTTCGCTGAGAGACGCAATGCGCGCGTCACAGGCTCGCCAAAGAGTGGCTCCCATATCGAGCTCGTCGGCGCGGCTCTAGCGCCATCGCAAATGCGCGGGTTGCGCGCTACCGCGAGAACTCTGGCAGCGTCGCCACCAACCGCCGAGCCAGCTCCTCGTAGCCACGTGGCCCCGGGTGAAACTGATCGGTCGCGAAGAAATCGCGGCGTCCCAAGAACAGATCGGAGCTGGGGATGACGATAGCGCCGTGGCTTTCTAGTGCGGAAGTTTCGAGCGCCGTGTTCCAACGCAATAGCTCACGGCGTGCTTCTGCTTCGCCGGCACCGCTCACTTCAAACGGATTGTAGAATCCGAGCATTCGGACCGCTGCTTTCGGATTCTGTCGGCGGAGCTTTCTCAGGATAGCTCCAAAGTTTTTCGCAGCCCCCTCGTAGGCCTGGGTGAGAGATCTCGCCGTCCCAGTGGCGCGGATCTCGGGGCGAATCGCGTGGCTCAAATCATTTCCGCCGATAGAAACCAACAACACGTCGGCCTGAGAAACTTGACGTTCGGTTTCAGGGCGCTCCAGCTGGGCCAGGAGCTCCGATGTCTCGGAACCACCCACTCCCAAGTTCACCACAGAAACCACGAGTCCCCGCCCCTCTAGGAGCTTCCCCACTCGTGCGGCCAACCCGCCTCGAACGGTATCGCCCGTTCCCTGAGCGATCGAATCGCCGAGCGCCACGAGGCGTACATCCCGTGTCCGCCTCTGCTCTGGTTGGGGTTCCCTCACACGCAAAGGAGCTTCGGGGCTAGCGAGCGGCTGACCGTAGGTCGATCGGAGGGCAAGCGCGATTCCGGTCGCGAATAATCCCGCCCCGAGGAGCGCTACCGAGACCGGAAGCACGAGATAGAAGAGCCGAGTCCGAAGGAATTTCAGCATGAAGTTCGGCCTTTGGGGTCGACGTTGCGGCAAAAGCATACCAGGAATGCGGGGGTGAACGACATCGCCCTCTCCGCTGTGCGATTGGCCAAGCGTTACGGCGCCCGGGATGCCGCGTCAAACATCTCCTTTGATCTCCGTCGGGGTCGCGTCCTCGGATTTCTAGGGCCCAATGGCGCAGGCAAGACAACCACTATCCGCATGCTCGTGGGGTTAATCCGTCCCACCAGCGGCCACGTTCTAGTTCACGGACAAGACCTGCAAAGACATCGAGAGCGTGCCCTTGGCCACATCGGATGCATTGTTGAGACGCCCGATCTTTATCCATTTCTAACCGGTCGCGAGAATCTTGAACACTTTGCACGCATGCTCGATCGATCCGCCGTGCGAGGAATCGACGAGCTTGCGAGCCTAGTGCGGATGGACCGGCGCTTAGACGAGAAGGTGTCCAACTATTCTCTGGGGATGCGCCAACGGATAGGAATCGCCCAGGCCTTGCTCGGCAGGCCGAGCATATTGATCCTCGACGAGCCGGCGAACGGGCTGGACCCAGCAGGGATGTACGAAATGCGGGAACTCATCCGGCGCTTGGCCACCGAGGATGGTTTGGCTGTGTTTCTTTCGAGCCATTTGCTGACCGAAATGGAAAAAACTTGTGACGATGTGGTGATCATTCACGAGGGGAAAAGCGTCGTCGCCGGTACAGTGAAGGAGGTCACGAAGGACGGTCAGGTTTCGCTAGAAACAGTCTTTCTGGAACGCACGGTGCCTGTGGGAGGGCATACTTTGTGAGGCTGGTGGGGCTGGTCGAGAATGAGCTCCTCAAGCTCGTGAGGAGGGGGCGCTTGGCGCTCGTTTCGCTGCTGCTTTTTCTGTTCATCAGTATCAGTGTTTGGGGGCAACATCGCCAAGAGCAGAATCGAATCCAGAACAACTCGAATCTGGACTTTCGGGCGCGCACTGAGCAGCGCATGAGCGAGCTGTCGCGACAGGCCAAAGAGCGTCGAATATTTGTCGGGTTCACCCGATTCCTGAGCTTTGAGATCGAGAGGCTCCGCTACCATCTGGCGCTAGATCTGGACCCCGAGCGGCGCACGGGTCCGGTGTTTGTGCGCGGATTCGCGCTGTTTGGCACGGGGCTGTTCTTTCCGATGCTGGTGGTTGTTTTGGGCGCAGACGTCATGAGTTCTGAGTTCGCCTTGGGCACCGTTAAGCTGCTGCTCACGCGTCCCGTTCGACGTGCCACAATAGTGCTCTCCAAGTTCCTCGCGGTAGCCATTTCTGCCACCCTGCTTTTGTTGCTAGCTGCGGGCTTGGCCTGGCTCATCGGTGGGGCGGTGTTTGGTTGGTCGGGCTTTGGTGCGCCCGTGATCACCGGCTTTCGCTTCTCAGAGTCGGGCGTTGATGTGCGGGGTGTTCGGGTGGCGCCGCTGTGGATGGATACCTTGGCTACCTTCGGGTTGGCGTGGGCGGCCACCCTCACGGTTGCAAGCGTCGCCGTGCTGGCTTCGGTTGTGTTTCACGGCGCAACTTCGGCCATGGGCTCATTGATGGCGCTGCTCGTAGCCGGAAGCTTGCTGGGCCAGCTCGCAGAGGATTGGGCGCCGGCCAAGTATTTGTTCGTAACGTGCCTCCCGATTGCGCAGTACCACTCAGGTGTTCCTCCGCCGGTTGCGGGGATGAGTGTTAGCTGGTGTTTGGGAGTGTTGGCGCTAGCGAGCGCTCTTTCGCTCGTCCTAGGGATGCTGGTGCTCGAGCGGCGAGACGTGGAGTGATACCGTCAGATTCGCAAGACGACGACCCACCCAAGCTGTGTTCCGATGAGCCTGGCCTCGCCGGTTCGGAGGGTGCAGAGCGCCTTCGGCTGGATGGCCTACTCTTGGCGCTGCTCAGCCTCCGAGCCTTAGCTACCGCTAGCAATCGGCACAGGTCAATGCTGTGGAGCGAAGCAATCAGCCGCACCGAACAGCAACGTGCAGCGGAGGCACGGCAGGTAATCAGGTGGCACCCAGTCGCCCAGTCGCCCTCGAGCGCGCGCAAAGGGTGAAGCAGATGGCCGTTCGGGGGGGCTGACGGACTCGTGCCGCAATTTTGCGCAATGCTGTCCGTCCTCTGCCTTGGTCGAAGCCCACGCGGCTGCTAAACGCCGAGGCATGACGGAACTTAAAGCGGCGCCTACCTCCGAATATTCCTGGCCGTTTCTCGACCCTGCGCTTTCGTTCGAGGTTCGCGCACGGGACATCGTATCCAGGCTAACAACGCCAGAGAAGATTGCGCAGATGCTGCATGAGGCTCCTGCGGTCGAGCGTTTGGGCATCCCACCGCACAACTACTGGAACGAGTGCTTGCACGGCGTGGCTCGCGCGGGGGTGGCGACGGTGTTTCCTCAGGCGATTGGGCTCGCGGCAATGTTTAACGAAAATCTAATGTTCGAAGTGGCGAGCGCCATCTCCGACGAGGCGCGCGCCAAGCACCACGATTTCGCGAGCAAGGGCGATTACGGCTATTACAAAGGGCTTACTTACTGGAGCCCCAATATCAATATCTTTCGGGATCCGCGCTGGGGGAGGGGCCACGAAACCTATGGTGAATGTCCGTTCTTGACGGCTCGCTTGGGGGTCGCATTTTGCAAGGGTCTGCAGGGAGACGACGAGAAATACTTGAAGCTTGTGGCGACACCGAAGCACTTTGCGGTGCACAGTGGGCCCGAGGGGCTCCGTCACAAGTTTGATGCGCAGGTGAGTGAAAAGGACCTTTGGGAGACGTATCTGCCCGCCTTTGAGGCGTGTGTGGTCGAGGCCAAAGCAGCCAGCGTGATGGGCGCGTACAACCGCACGAACGGGGAGCCGTGCTGCGCGAGCCCCACGCTGCTTCAGCGCATCTTACGCGAGCGGTGGGGGTTTCAGGGCTACGTCGTGAGCGATTGTTGGGCGATTCGCGATTTCCATACGCAGCATCACGTGACCAAGACGCCGGCCGAGTCTGCAGCGCTCGCGGTTCGGGTGGGCTGCGACTTGAATTGCGGCTGCACGTATCCGGCGCTGGTCGACGCCTTGGCCGAGGGAATCATCAGCGAAGCAGAGATCGATCGTAGTGTGGAGCGGCTGTTTTTGGCTCGGCTGAGGCTCGGGATGTTCGAGCCGAAGAATCGGGTGAAGTACGCTGATTTGCCTTACTCGCTCGTGGATTGTGATCGCCATCGGGAGCTTGCTCTCGAGGCTGCCCGTCAATCCATCGTACTTCTGAAAAACCAAAACTCCATCTTGCCCCTGAGCAAAGATCTGCGCTCCATCGCGGTGATCGGTCCCAACGCTGATGCCGCGGACGTACTCAAAGCAAATTACTGTGGGACGCCGCCGTTTACGGTGACCCCACTCGAAGGCATTCGGCAAGCGGTCTCGAAGCACACTCGGGTTCTCTACACGGAAGGCTGCAATCACACTGGCCTGAAGGAAGACGCCATTCATGCCGATGGCTCCATCATCGAAGCCGTGAGCCGGGCAGCGCAGGCGGACGTCTGCGTGTTGGTTCTGGGCCTCAGCACGAAAATCGAGGGCGAAGAGGGCGACACCAGCAATCCCGATTGGGCAGGAGACAAGCCGAGCCTCGAGCTTCTGGGGCTACAGCCGCGGCTTCTTGAGGCGGTGTGTGCGCTCGGGAAGCCTGTAGTTTTGGTGGTCATGAGTGGGAGCCCCTTGGCCATCAACTGGGCCCACGAGCACGTGCCTGGCATCGTGCAAGTCTTCTATCCCGGGCAATCGACGGGGACGGCGCTCGCCGAAGTGCTGTTTGGCGATTGCAGTCCCGCGGGGCGTCTACCTGTAACCTATCCGCGTTCGCTCGAGCAGCTGCCAGAATTTACCGACTACTCGATGCAGGGGCGCACGTACCGTTACCTCACCGAAAGCCCACTCTATCCCTTCGGTTACGGCCTCAGCTACACGACGTTCGAGTATTCAGAGATCGCGCTCGATTCCACGTGCATAGACACGCAGACGGACCTTCAGATTTCGGTAGACGTAAAGAACATTGGCCTGAGTGCTGGCGACGAGGTGGTGCAGCTCTACGTCTCAGATTTAACGGCCAGCGCGCGCGTGCCCACGCGAGAATTGCGGGGTTTTCAGCGGATTCATTTGGCTCCGGGAGCGTCCCAGTGTGTCACATTCAAGTTAACTCCTAAAATGCTCGCGCTGGTGGACGAGAGTGGCACGAGAGTGCTCGAGCCTGGAGCCTTCCTGCTGACGCTCGGCGGCAGCCAAGCGGATGAGCGAAGCATCGAGCTGACTCGGCGCGCACCGAAACAAGCGCGCTTCGAGGTGGTAGGCCAAGAGCGCCGGTTTTGAGCTAGTGCTGCGACTGACAGGTCGTTCCCCCCACGCAGGACTAGGGCTGCAGCCCATCACCCTCATGGATCGTCACACAATAGCCACATACATTCACTCACTCCGAGTCAAATCCTCGGATCTGTGGGTGATATCGCGAAGGACCCAGCAATGAGATCATCGCTCCAGCTTCACTCTTACGACACTCTTTCGTCACACACTTGTCACTATTCGCAAGACGCCCCATAATTGCTGAATGTTTACCTTCACCCAGAAGCACGCTCCTCGCCGACTGTCCGCCCGGGTTCTTGATCCGTTCCGCCAAGTGGAGCGCGAAGACAAATGGGAGAACCAATTGATTGCGATCACCGCATTCGGGGCCACCGCCATGCTCGTCCTTTTGCGCATTTGGTCCTAACCCCAAGGACTGCGCCTGCTCGCAGAACGACTAACCGCCGCCGACAAAGTGCGCGATCAATCTTTGGCGAGTAGGCGGGACAGGACTCGACCCTGCGACATACTTAGCATCAGCTGATGGGATGTCGGTCAAACTAGCCTTTGCGAAAGCGAGGATCGTGCGCAAGGCCTGAGCGGTTCACACCAGAAACATACCAGATTGGTAAGCGCCTGGGAGTGCGTGAGCTGCTCGCCCGCACGGGGCGAAATGGAAGCACGAGGCATTTAGGGAGGCCGGCGCCGACAAAGCTTCAGCCCTCCGCGCGGCACGGCGTTTGCGTGCGCAGCGGCATGCCACCCGCCAAAAAGGTCAGCGACTTCCTCATCGAGCGCCTCACACACTGGGGAGTTGACACTATCTACGGCTACTCGGGCGACGGCATCAACGGCATCTTGGGCGCGCTCGGCCGAGCCAACAATAAACCACGCCTGATCCAGCCCCCGCATGAGGAGCTGTGCGCGTTGATGGCCACGGCCCACGCTAAATATACGGGCAAAGTGGGAGTTTGCCTGGTCACCCAGGGGCCTGGCGCGGTGCATGCGCTCAACGGCTTGTACGACGCGAAGCTCGACCACCAACCCGTCGTGGCGATTCTAGGGCAAGTGTCACGCAGCGCGGGCGGCTCATATTATCAGCAGGAAATCGACTTGGTCTCGCTCTACAAAGACGTAGCGCACGAGTTCGTGCATGTTCTGGCCAGCCCGGACCAGGCGCGTCACTTGGTGGATCGCGCCGTGCGCATCGCGCTCGCGGAACGCACGGTCACGGCCATCATCGTCCCGCACGACGTGCAAGACCTGGAAGCAGTGGAGGAGCCCGCGCACGAGCATGGCAAGGTGGTGTCAGCCTTGGGCTACACGCCGCCGCGCGTCGTGCCCCACGAATCGGATTTGGAACGCGCGGCAGGAGTGCTCAACTCGGGCAGAAAGATCGCGCTCTTGGTCGGAGCCGGCGCGCTCGCCGCGAGCGAGCAGGTGATCGCCGTCGCTGAACGGCTCGGGGCCGGCGTCGCCAAAGCCTTACTCGGCAAAGCGGCGCTGCCCGACGACCTGCCCTTCGTCACCGGCTCCGTGGGCTGGCTCGGCACCCGCGCCAGCAACCAGATGATGAAAGAGTGCGACACACTGCTGATCATCGGCTCGCAGTTCCCTTATACGGAGTTTCTACCCAAGCCCGGACAGGCGCGCGCCGTGCAAATTGACATCGACGGCAGAGCTCTGGGCAGCCGCTACCCGGTAGAAGTACAGCTAGTTGGTGACTCCGCTCAAACCCTGGCGGCGCTCCTGCCGCGGCTCGAACAGGCATCGGACCGCGGCTTCCGGGCCCGTGTGGAAGAGTCGGTGCGCGCTTCACGACGCGAGCTAGAAGCGACGGCGCTCGCCCCTGCGGAGCCTCTCAACCCTGCTCGCGTGTTCTGGGAGCTGAACAAGGTCTTGCCGGACGACCTGATGATAGCGGGCGACTGCGGCACGACCACCTTCTGGTACGCGAAATACCTGCAGCTGCGGCGCGGCATGCTGGCTTCGCTTTCCGGCACCTTGGCCAGCATGGGCTCCGGCATTCCTTACGGGTTGACGGCGAAGCTGCAGCACCCGACGCGCCCCGTTCTGGCGATGGTCGGCGACGGCGCCATGCAGATGAACGGCATCAACGCGCTCATCACGGTTGCGCAACATTGGAAGTCTTGGCCCGACCCCCGCTTCGTGGTCGTCGTGCTCAACAATCGCCAGCTGAGCTACGTGACGTGGGAACAGCGCGTCATGGAAGGCGATCCGAAGTTTGCCCCTTCGCAAGACCTGCATGACTTTCCGTACGCGCGCTACGCTGAGCTGCTCGGCTTCGAGGCGCTGCGTGTGACGGACGCGAGCGAGGTAGCCGCGGCATGTGCGCGCGCTTTCCGCGCCGAGTGCCCGTTTCTCATCGAAGCCGTCACGGACCCGAACGTGCCGCCACTGCCGCCTGAGCTGACCCAGAAACAGCGCGAAAAGCTGGCGCAAGCCTTCAGCCAAGGCGATGCGGATTCGCCTGGTGCCCAAGAGCAGCTCGCGCGTTGGGGATAACCTGGCTGAAGATGCCCTCGCGCGCGGGGGAACAGCTTTGCATCAAGCATCAAGGGTCACGACTGGTGTTCACGTCGACGCACTCCGTGAAGCCTGCGGCTGAGGCGCAGGCACTCCGGGCCGCCTTTCGGAGCAAAATCGGTCCGCGATGCCACAAGTGACGGTCAGTACTGATACAGGCTATATGGCGCAACGCTGGCGCAGCAGCGCCGCCGTGGGGGAGCAGCGTGTCGATGAGCAAGCCGATGTGGCCAATCAACGAGCGTTCGAATCTTCGGCGTCGTCTGTTGCGGATGCGCGTGAGGGACTTACGCTCACGACAATGCTAAGGTCTCCTCATGTGGCAGCCCGTCAAAGAACCGTGGCAGTATCGCGTGCTCGATATGAATCCGCCAAGCTTAGATGTTGCGGCCCTGGCTGAGAGCCTGAAGCTCACTCCGACGCAGCGCTTGGAAAACGTCCAGCGTCTGAACGCGCTCGCAATCGAGCTGCAACGCGCAACGCGTGACGCGGCGAAAACGAAATGACCGACTTCAAGCGAATCTTTGGCTTGCTGACCGATGCGAACGTGGAATTTGTGCTCATTGGCGGACTCTCAGTCATCGCGCACGGTCATCAGCGCGCCACGCTCGACGTGGATATTTGCTACGCACGCACGCCGAAAAACATAGCGCGCCTCGCCGCCGCGTTGGCGCCCGTGCACCCGCGCCTCAGAGGCGCTCCCGCGGAGCTGAAATTCCCCTGGGATGCGCAGACCCTTGCCAATGGCCTCAACTTCACCCTTGTGACAGACCTGGGTGACCTCGATTTGCTCGGGGAAGTCGCCGGCCTGGGTAGCTACGAGGACATCGCGTTGAGCGCGATTGAAATT
>Ga0163146_10001408_pt1 | contig 34515 bp, 39 predicted proteins | sample OliLakLV19MP7G1_FD_148648 | JGI IMG/M metagenome (GOLD analysis project Ga0163146, IMG submission 148648) | Freshwater microbial mat bacterial communities from Lake Vanda, McMurdo Dry Valleys, Antarctica - Oligotrophic Lake LV.19.MP7.G1 | ecosystem: Environmental > Aquatic > Freshwater > Lake >...
CTCCGGATAGTTCAAACCAGGCCGCACCCCCCGCCGAAAAACTCCCCTACGAAGACCCCGCGCCACACCGCGAACGGGCTAACACACTCCGCCAGGAGCTTTCCGACGCGGTCAATAAGTGGCATGAACTCGCCAATGCAAGCCAGCTCGACCGCAAGGGCCATGCGGACTGGAAAACGCACGTCGCGGCATTGAAATCGCGGGCCAGCACCGCCGACGCTTTGGCCAAGAGACACGAGAAGGCGGGTGAGGACTACCACACCAAGGTCGAGAGCGAAATCGAGGAGGAAAAAAAGAAACTCGAAAAACATATCGAGGCGGAAAAAAAGAAAAGCGGATCGACAGCCAAAGACCAAGAGAAGCAATCGAAAACGCAGGCCGCAGACCAAGAGAAACAATCGAAAACAGAATCCGCAAATCAGCGGCAAGCGGAACTTCACGATATTCGCAAGCAGTCGGCCCAGCAATCCGTCGCCAAAAATGCCCTCTCGATTCAATCCATGATCGACAAGGAGAGCGAGCGGAAGGCGAAGCGGACCAAGGACGACGAGCTAGGCCAACAGAAGTGGGAAGCGAAAAACCAAACCGCCGCCCAAAAGCAGGCCGCAGATGTAATGCTCCGCACCGGCAAGGGACCAAGCGGCACGCCGTTTCACCAAATGACGCGGGACGAATTTAGCCAGCACCTGCCCGTAGTAAAGCACAAGCAATTTATCCACGACGCATTGCTACGCGGCGAGCAAGTGCCGGTCAATGTTCTCTCGGAATATCCCGAAGTATTGGCACGGTCACAGAAGTCGAAAGATCAGACGGCGACTAGCGGCAAGCGGAAGGGGGAAGTCGCCGACAAAAATTCCACGTCTAACGTCATTGGCGTGGCGGCAACCGAAATCCTGAAAGTTCGCGGCGGCATGACGGTTGACCAAATCAACCAGCTATCGCTAGACGAAGCGAAAGCGAAAGTCGCCGAGCACAACCAGAAAATGTCAGAGGCGAATGAAAAAAGAAAATCCGCCGCAACCGAGAAGCACCAGGCGAACGAGCAGGCGATGAAGATTCAGCGAGAACAAAAGATTGCCGCAATGCCGTCAGAAAAACGCGGCATTATCGGAAGCGACGGCGGAGCGAGAGCGCTAACCAGCGCGGGATTAAGCGTTGACGAATCGGCCCTTGCTGAATTCGTAAAGGCAGTTGACGAGGGCATCGTCCGCAACGCCGAAGAACTCCAGGATTTTCTTTCCAGAGCGAATCGAGAAACCGTCGCCACCAAAGGACAAAAAGGAGAAACTTCGAGCGGGGCGATTCGCCATGTTGCTTCGCTATGGGGGCAAAACCGCGCCGAAGCGGAAAACACGCCAAGAAAAAGAATCGAACGAGCAGCCCAGGAGCATGGCGTTAGCGTGGCGGACTTAAATTCAGCGATCGACGATATTTATTCCGACTTGCAATCGTCGTACAAGGACCGCGAGTCTGAGAAAAAAGAATTGCGAAAAATGACTAACTTAACGCAAGCCGACATTAACCGACTGGAAAACGACAGCCGAGGCGGGGACTACGCCAACGTCAAGGGACTCGACACAATCGTGCCGATTGCCCAGCGCGAACTTCCGACTCTGGCGATCCGCAACTTGCAAGATATCTGGGACCGAATCAAAGAAGGAGTCACGCCACCCCCCGCCCGCCATCACGACGAAGTTATCGCCGAGGCGGTCAGGTACTTGAAGCAGATGAACGCCAAGCAGGACGAGGCGTTCTGGGACCACGATGCAGAGGCCGGCGGGAAAGAGGGTAAGCCGTTGCCGTTCCAGAAATCTATTGACGGCGGCGACGGCGGCGAGTCGCACCACGAATTGATCGACGATGAATTCGTTACGCCCAGCCGTCGTACCGCGCTGAAGATTATTTACGAACGCCAGGCCAACCCCGACTTATACGCGATTTAACGACCCATGACGACTCGACCGGGAGATACGTCGATCACGATTACGGCGTCCGAAATCGGAACGCAAGCGTGGACGCATCGAGTTTGCAAACTGAAAAAGAGTCGCGGCTGGTGTAACTATCGCGGCAAGGTATTGAATGTCGCCGACCGACTTTCGCAACTCGAAAAAACCGAAGTCAGCATTCACGAACTGTTGCACGCAATATTCCCGTGGATTGATGAGTTTTATGTACAGGAAGCCGCACGCGATTTGACCGCGATGCTACTAGCGCTGGACTACTTGTCGGATGAGCACCACGACTAACGGGGAGCGACGATGAGCAAAGCAAAGCGAACGAAGGCGAAGCCGAAATCGTTACTGGCGAGGATTAAGGCAATGCCGCCAGTCGTCAGACGCAATGCGTTTGCTGATTTAACGCCAGCACAACAATGCGAAGTTAAGGAAATTCAGGCGGAATTTGCGGCAGGCAATTTATCGCACAAGAAAAACACAATAGCCAAAGTCCTCAGGGAGGAATTCGGAGTCGGACGCTCAACCGCAACCGGGTGGCTGAATGGCGAATTCTAAAACACTATCTGCCGCGATCGAGAAGCAAGCCGCACAGGACCGCGAGCGGGAATTTGCCCGTTTAAAACGCGAACTGGCCACGGCACAAACCAAGCTGAAATCGAGCTACCAAACGATTGACGGATTGAAACAAGAAGTTGCCGACTTTGCTGAGATAACTAACCGAAAACCAACTAAGCCGTTCAAGAGCGTTGCCAAAGACCAGAAACACCCAGCGACGGCGATTGTAATATTCAGCGATTGGCACGTCGGCGAGACGGTAAGACCGGAGCAAGTCAACGGACTGAATGAATACAGCCCCGCGATTGCCAAGAAGCGGGCGGAAGCAGTTACCCAAAATGCGTTGCGGCTGATTGAGGATGCGAGGGGCATGGCGACGGTTGACACGCTGGTTATCGGACTGCTTGGCGATTTTATTACAGGATGGATTCACGATGAGCTATCGCAAACTAACGCAATGCCCCCAATCGAGGAAACATTGTTTGTGGGCGAATTGCTTGAAGCGTCGTTGCGGTCGTTTGAGAAGAATTCAGGGTGCTCGCAGATTCATATTGTCTGCCTGGTAGGAAACCACGGACGGCACACCAAGAAAACCCAAGCAGCAAATCGCACGGCAACGAGTCACGAATACGGAATGTATTGTCAGTTGGCCCGCAGCCTGAAAGGCACGAGGCTAGGTTGGCACAGCCTATCGCCGCACGCCGGTTACGTTGCAATGCTGGACATTGGCGGCGGTCACGTTGGCCGCTTTATGCACGGCGACTCGATCAAATATCAGGGCGGCATCGGCGGCATGACCATTCCCGTCATCAAGCAGATTTACCGCCGAAACGAAAAGCAAAAAGCGGACTTCGATTTTTTTGGCGACAAGCACACCTATTGGCCGGGACCAAACTTTCAAGCCAATGGCAGTCTCATTGGATACGGGGCATACGGAAATTTCCTTGGCTTTCCATACCAAGACCCCCTACAGACGTTCGCATTGTGCGATCATCGTCGCGGCATGGTCAGCGTCAGGAAGCTATTTTGCAACTAGAAGCGGCGACATTCCATGACTACCGTCGGAGCAAGCCAGAAATGAAACGCATTTACATCAGCGGCCCAATTACTCTCGGCAACCGCGCACATAACATCAAGCAGGCGACCGACGCGGCGTTAACTTTAATCAACGCGGGCTTCGCTCCGTTCTGTCCGCATCTTTCGTGCTATTACCCTTACGCCAACGATTTGTCGCACCAAACATGGATCGACATCGACCTGCCGTGGGTAGCGGCTTCGGACGCGATTTTGCTCCTGCCCGGCAAGAGCAAGGGGGCGGAAATGGAATGCCAGCACGCACAGCAGCACGGGATTCCGATTTTCAAGGAAATAAAAGAGCTAATTTTATTTCACAAAGAGGAGTCCGAATGAACAACAAAGAAAGCAGGGTTTGTCGCCAATGCAAAGCCGCAAAGCCACTTAGCGAATACCACAACACGGTAAGCAGTTTATGCGGCAAGTACGCCACCTGCAAGGAGTGCATTAAAGCCAAAAACACACGATGGAGACTTGCGAACAAGGATAAGGTAAAAGCCAGCAAAAAGAACTACGCACTGCATTACGCGGAAGAAATCAAGCGCAAGGCCGCTGGACACCGAAAAACCGAAAAATACCAAGCCAACATGCGGAGCTACCGCCGCGAATGGAATCTCGCCAAGCGTTATGGAATCACCATCGACCAGTACGAACAATTCTTGAGGGAATGCAATGGGCATTGTGAGCTTTGCGACAAAACTCTTTCAGCAAAAGAAACCGGGCCACACCGGCCATGCGTTGACCATGACCACACAACGGGAGCCGTCCGTGGAATCCTTTGCCGTAGGTGCAACGTCTCGCTTGGCGGACTCGGAGACACAATCGAAGGACTTACGCAAGCAATCCAATATTTGTCTTGGTCAGCCGCAGGACGAAACGGTCCGAATCCACGCCACGGGAGCAAAAAGATCGGCTGACGCTGACAGTGAAAGATGGGATTTAATTAGCCCTATTGGACTGAAGGCGGTAGCAGAAACATGCAGGGAGGGTGCAAATCGCTATGGAGATTTTAACTGGGAGTCCGGGTTCGCCGCCCACGACCTACTCAATCACTCGTTGCGACACCAATACCTATTCCTTGGCGGCGACCGATCCGAACCCCACCTTGCCCACGCGGCATGGAACTTACTAGCCGCCATTCATTCCATCGAACTTTGGCCACACCTTAATGAAGGCCACCTACGCGGCCCCGGATGCACGCCGCCCGCCAAACCACCCGCCGCATAGCCGCACATGACTAAAAATCAAAACGCCGCCGAAACCTTCACCCTCCCGCAGGCCCGTCAGAATTTGACGGACGCTATTCGGTTGTTGTTTCATAAAAATTCCCCATATCAACAGCCGGGACTATTCAACAATCTCTCGCCCGCCCCGGCTCCCACCGGCCAAGAGCCGCCGCGAAAAACCAACCCCGCCGTAGTCCAAGACGGACGCCGCTTACGCAGCACGATCCAAGGCGAAGAAGCATCATCATGGAACGCCGAGGACGAAAGCAAGCACCCGCGAGGGCAGGGGGGCAAATTTCGCAAGAAGGCCAGCAGCGATATTCAAGCTTCAATGTTCCAGCCGGAACACTTCGGATACGACGATTTAGGGGAAGGATTTACGCAGGGGACCACGCCGCGGCCCGCAAGCCCCAAGTCGCAACTTGCTTTATTTCACGATCATATCGACCTAGCGAAACATGCGGCCCACAAGGCATTGCACCAGGCGGGAATCGCCAAGGAGCCGCCCAAGCCGCTGCTACCGAGCAACTACGAGGAAATCCGGAACGCACTGCCGGACCTAACGTCAGCGGGCGACAAGGGCATTTTGATTTTCAAGCATAACAATACCTACCGAGCGCACGGCAGCGACGGCGAGCGATTGCGGAAAGCGATTGGCGTCGAATCGTTTCCGCACCACGAGTCGCAAGGTCACTTGGAAAATCTAGTGAAGCAGGGGCATCGGATCGGAATCGCGGAGAAGGCATCGCCGGTTGCGGAACCACGGACGACAACCGCCGCACCAGCAGCCGCACCTCTCTCCACCCCGCAGGCCAAATCGACTCCCGCTCCCACTGCCACTCCCGCCGCTCCCGTTCCCGCCGCCACCCCTTCCCGCAAGCCGACCCCCAAGGAATTTGAAACGCAGCTTTTCCAATGGACTAACCTAATCCGCAAGAAAGGTAAGTCGTTCCACGTCAAAGAGCAGGACATGGACGACTTTATCCAAGACGTACAACTCAATGCGATCAAGGGTCAGGACAGTTACGACTCGACCAAGGCGACGTTCGGAATGTGGATCGGCACAGTGGCCGAGAATCACGCCAAGGAAATACTTCGCAGGTCGAAGCGAAAAAAACGTGACGGCGGACCTGTTGCCAGTCTGAATGCCGAACGATCTGAAAGCAGCGACGGCGAAGCGGCATCGCTGGCCGGACAAATCCCCGACCACCGCGAAAGCAGCATCATTGGACCGGGCGACCGGCTCGACTTAGACGTTATCTCGGAACATTTCGAGGGATTGAGCCAGACGGAACAGGAACTGATTAAAGCGGTTTATATGGACGGAATGCAGCAAAGCGAAGTTGCCAGAAAAAACAATGTATCGGACCCATATGTCAGCCGCACGATCCTGACCGGCCTGAAAAAAATCCGCGAAAGCATTGAAAGCGGCCGCGGCATCAACAAGAAAGACAAAAGCGGCAATTTATTCCCGGTCAGCAAATCAGAGCGAAAACTTCAATTTCAACGCTTGCGGGAAGAGGCGATACTCACGATTTACCGAAAATTCGGCGTGACGGTTGCCGCGACAACGGAATAACGGTTAAACTTTGGCAATGGCCAAATCCCAACCCCCAAAATGCTCCGGATGCGGTAAGGAAATTACCGTCGCCCGCTACTCGGACGGATTCCCACGCGCCTGTTCCGACTGCCTAATCGGCATGACCAAGGCCGAGCGGATCATTGCCTACGAACTCTCGGCGTGCCGCGAGTTTATGCGAGGCGAGTCAATCCTGAATGAACATCGTGACCAAGAGGATAATCAAGTCGCCCGGCTCGCCAAGGCCGTTGAACGGTTGACCTATTTCTTGGTGAACCAGGAACGAGAAAAAACCGGACCGGACCCGAGCGACAAAATGGCGAAGTTCAGGTCGTTCAACACCAAAAATCAATCCCGGCCGACCGAAACTGACGGAACTATTTTCTAAAACGCAATATTTCAGCCAAAAACGTTTGTTAACGACTTTCGTTTTTCGCGTACTTATCCGATACGGTCAATCTTCAACGATTCACCGAAAGCTATCGGATACCGCCGAAGCCGGAATTTCCTAATGGGAGATTCCGGCTTTTTTCGTTTCGATTTTCAATGTTCCCCACCGTTTTATTTATCCAGCCATGACCGCCGCCGCTCTCTCGCGTAAGCGACCCGAACGGGCGGAGTGTTATGAGGAAAAGGAATTCGTTGTCTATCCCAAGGTAGCGGTCTTCAAAGAGAACAGCCGCCGCCTTCCGAAAGACAAAAAGAATCCCGACGCGGACCCCGGAACGATTGAATTCGACGACGACGCGATGGAGGCGATAGCCGAAAATTGCAACCGTCGCATCGAGGATACGGGCGATTTCGTGCCAATTGTTTTGCGGCACAATCCCCTCACCCACGCAGGCGACGACCGCAAAGTGGTGGGCTTTGCCGGACCATTTTGGACCGGGAAATTCGGCCGCAAAACGCCGTTAATGGCGATCTTTGCGGAACTCCGAATTTTCAAGCGGGACAAGGAAGAAACCGAAAAGTATCCGCGACTTAGCGTGGAATGCTGGCTGCAAAAGAACGGCGACCCAACGACCGGCGTAATCGACCCGGTTTGCCTTTTGGGAAGTGAAACCCCGGAACTCGACTTGGGCTTGCGTTACGCACGATCCGTCGACCATCCCGACCAACAGAGATTTCATTACCAAATGGCAATGCCCACCTCGCCCGAAAGCGGAAATACGTTTGTCCCCGGAACATCCGGCCGCGACAAACGCATGGACTATGAAGCCGGGGGAATCGGGGCAGACGGCGGAACTGGCAACAACCAGGATTTTCATCCCAGCACTCACGCCGGTTCGCTGTCCCAGGGCGACATTGACCAAATCGCCAACGCGATGAGCGAGCTAGTTCGGTTGCAGGTGCAGGAGGAAACGGCCGACCTACGCGACCAACTTGCCCAACTCCAAAAACAATTAGGGCTTAATCCGCTCACCGGCGAAAACGCCGCACTGGAGCAAAGCGGCAATCCCGACGATATGGGCGAGCCGCCCGTTCCGGCAGAAGGAATGGCGCCGACCGCACCGGGCAATATGCCGCCGTCCGGCGACGGACAAGGGCCTGCGGGGGGCGGGAAAAATTCGAGTCCGGGCGACGGATTCAACGACTCCAAAGACCAAGCGACCGGCGACAAGCCGGATAGCGATTCCGACGACGACAAGGACAAGAAAAAACCCATGAGCTTTTCCAAATCAGCCGCCGCAGGCGAAGCCGCCGACCCTCTTGCCCAACTGCAATCCCAACTCGCCACCGAACAAGCCGAGAAAAATGCCCTGCTCGACAAGATCAAGAAAATGGAAACCAAGCAGCGGACGGCTCTGCGTTTTTCCAAACTTGAATCGTGCGTCGCCGAGGGAATCATCGTCGATCCGCAAGAGGAAATGAAGCACCTTGCCGACGCAAGCGATGAGTTTTTCGACCGCCACGTCGGCATCGTGAAGTTGCACTACCAACGCGGCGAAGCCAGTTTGCCCGGCCTGCGAACTGCGGCGGGTAGCGTCCGGTTGCAATACAGCAAGCTGGACGACGGCCAGCGGCAGGACTTCCGCAAGCAAGCCCAAAAGTTGCAGGGCGAACAGCAAAAGAAAAATCCCAACGCATCGTACCGGGCCGCACTCGCCCAGGTTTGTGCCGACAACAGCGTCGATTGCGACATAAAGTAATCACGCAACCGACCACCAACGACCACCACCGAATTCGTTTTCGTTCCTGCCGAGGTAAATCGCAATGTCTCAAATGCACGGTATCGCTGGCGGCGACATCAATCCCAGCCGTTTCGTTAAGCACTCGACCGCCGCCGACTACACGTTTCTTGAAGCCAGCACTGGCGAACGGACCGTTGGCGTTTCGCAAGCTGGCCAACAAGACGCACCGATTGCCGGCTCGTCCGCGCTCGCTGGAAGTGCGGGCCGTCCGATTCGCGTATTCACCGAGACCGAGGAATGCTTGCTTGAGCTTGGCACTGGCGGTTGCACGGCAGGAGCAATGCTCAAAGCCGACGCCGCCGGTAAGGGCGTTGCCACCGCCGTAGCGAACGACTTGTTCGGGGCAATCTCGCGGCAAGCCGGTTCGGCTGGCGAAAAAGTCTCCGTTTACGTCAGGTCCGGCAAGGTTTAATCCGCATTAGCAACCTAGCCCGTCCCCGCAGGCCAATTCGACTTTCGCTTAACAGTTAATCAGTTCACGTCATAGGCATTGGATACCCCCAAGCCCGCGATTAAGCCACCCGGCTTAGTCAGCGGGCTTTTTTCGTTGACCGCCAGAGAGGCACAGAAACATGGCCGCTACCGTTCCCGAAAGTTCCAACACATTCGTACCGGAATTGCAGGCCGGTCTTGTTTCGAGCTTTAGCCGAAACCAACAAAAATTTCCCGTCAACAAGTACGCCCAAATCGTACCCGTCGACAAGGAAGTCGGTTACTACACTCGGATCAACCGCGAGGAAGCGGGCCGAGTGCTTTCGACCAACGGTCTGGAAAATATGTGGGCCGACTCGCAAGATCGCCCCACCGAGAACGGCGACAACGAAGAATTCACATTCGAGACGTACCGGACCTATCGCCGCTCGTTCGGCTTCGTGCTGGGCGATAAAGCCGTCGATCAAGCCAGCTTTGACGTGAAAGCCAAAGCCGCATCCGTCGCCGCCGAAAAAGCGATGCGCATGCGGACTCAACAGATCGTTACGTTGGCCACCACGTCCGGCAATTACGATACTACCCACGTTTCGGCCGTCGCCTCCATTGCCGGCAACGCCGGGACTTGGGAGCAATCGACCACGGCCCGGTCTGATATCAAGCGTTCGCTTCATCACGTCGCCGAACTCCTGATAAAGGACTCGCTTAACGGCATCAGTGCCGAAGACATCATGTTAGTTATGTCCCCCGGCTGCGCCCGCAAAATGGCGCTGTCCCAGGAACTGATCGACTACATCAAGGGATCGCCGGACGCGATGAATCAGATTCGCGGCGAAGGCAAGAACGTCATGTTCGGCCTGCCCGACCGACTCTACGGCTATCCAATCGTCATCGAGGACAGCTATAAGGTCACGACCAAAAAGGGAGCGTCGTCGGTCACTCGCGCCGCAATCCTTTCCGACACGACTCCGTTTATGTGTTCGCGGGTCGGAGCGTTGGTTGACGAACGCCTGCCGAATTCAAGCAGCTTCTCAACTCTCTCGCTTTACATTTACGAAGACATGAGCGTCGAGGAGTTTTACGAGAAGAAGCACCGTCGGCATGAGGGTTTTGTCACCGACGATATCGGGGCGATAATGACGGCCCCAGTGAGCGGGTTCCTGTTCACGTCGGCGGTCAACTAGCCCTAGCGGACGGCCAACGCAACGCAACGCGGCCTCCATCACCCCCGCAAGCCAAGACAAAGCCGGACCGGACAGACCGGCCCGGCTTTTTTCGACAATGACTCCGAATAGCGAACATCGTTCATGGCCTACGCCGCCGCCACCGATTTGACCGCTCGATACGATTGGCGATCCATTGCCGATTTAGTCCTGGACAACGGGACGGCGGCAGTAAACCAAGCGGCAGTCGAATCGTCGGCTATCGTCGCCACGGCGCTAGACGACGCCAGCGGGGAGGTAGAGACATCACTGAAGCGCGGCGGACGTTACTCGACAGCCAACTTAGCGGCGGTATCCGGCAATTCGCTCGCCCTACTCAAGCGAATCACTTGCAAAATCGCGTTTTGGTATTTGTGGGAACGCCGCCCATCGTGGGCGGAGAACGATCAATACGACCAGGCGAAGGGCGACGCGCGACGATTCATCGAACAACTCCGCAGCGGCGAATTGGTTTTCGATTTAGACGATCAGAAGGACGCCGGGAATATCGAGACCAGCGGGCCGACCAGACTCAATCTTGATTCGATGAACTTAATGCGGGACCGATACAGCGACTTTTATCCGCCACGGTTTTTGTACGGCGAATAGTCGAACGAAGAAGGAAATGAAAAATGGCCAGAGCAATCGTCGTTGCAGGCGCAACACTGATTAAGATCGCTTCCCCGACTGGCGGCGCGCTAGAGGAACTTGGCCACACCGTCGGCGGCGTGCAAATCCTTGAACAGGTTTACTACGGCGACGTTCCTTGCGATGAAGACGGCGGTGAACTGGGGCCGGAAGCCGACGTTCAATACTTTGGCGAAAAGCACATTATCACAATGGCCCTGTCAAAGTACGACACGGTTGTTGCCGCAAAAGTCCAGGCAGGCTATGCGGGATTGGCGTTAGGAGCAATCGGCGTGCGGGGAACGCTCATGCGGCAGGGCGGAGTGAACTATCGCCTAGCTCTCGCCAGCGTCGGCTTTAATCGTAACTACACCGACGTTGTGTTTCGGGGAGGCAGGGAAATCAATGTCGGATCAAAGTATTCGACCCTAGTTTTAATCGCCCACGCCTACCGCAATATCACAACCGGGGTGCTCCACAACGCCACCGTGACCTAAGAGTATTGCGTCAAAGACAAACCATCGCGTCCAGGACAAAATCAGAAACGAACAGGAGCAACTATGTTCGGCTTGATCCGCAGGCTTATCCAGCGATTCAGTCAGTTATTCAAGGCATCGCAATACGAACGAATGATATTTTCGTTTTGGGACGGGTCGAAAATCCGCAAAGTCGATCCGCTTGAAATTCTCAAAAAGCTGAAAGACCACCCCGACTACAATCTGGCCCGCGACGGCGTTGGATTGGATGAGGGAGACGTTGACGCGAACTATCAATACGCGAACGTCGTTTACGAGTCTTTCGGCATTCCGCCATTCGAGAGCGACGACGAGATCGGCAACGTCGGACTTACTCGCGTCGAGGCAGTCGAGATTCTACGCCAATTCGTCTACTGGCTTGAGAACATAAAAAAAAACATCAAGCCGCCGCCGACATCGCAACATGCTACGGCATAGCGGTATTGGGAATAATCAGCCACGAAATGCGAGTCGGCTTGGTTATGAATGTTGAGAGATCGGAGCTTCGCAAGGCGGCAATATTCATGCGGGGAATCGGCGAGGCGCTCAGTCAAAAGCCGTCCAGGGAAATTATGAAAGCGATTCACGATACGCCGGAAGAAGCGGAGATTACTGGAACGATCATTGAATTGCAGAACGAAGCGGGCGGGGGGAGCGGGGGGAGCGGAAGCGGCGGAATTGACGGAATGGACATCGGCGACATGGGACCGAATTAAGCATGATCCAGGGACTACTAGCCGCGATTGGCAGAATCGGCCCGCAATTAGCGAAGGCCGGATCGGCGGCAGGTACAGGGGGAGCGACGGCTTCCAATGCGAAAACGGCAGGTGGATTTTGGAATCAAACCAAGTCGGCGTTTGGATGGGGTGGCGGTCAGCAGACCCCGCCCACCCCCGCAGGCCCAGGCGGGTCTAGCCCGCTCGCCCAGTCATCGCAATCGCCAGCCATGCCGTCGGATGCAACCAGTTCCCTTACCAAGGCGGCTGATTCTATCCGTGAATTCGATGCGGCGTCAAGGACGGGTAGCGGAGCATTGGGTGGACTAACCAACATATTAAAAAAAGCGACCGGACCAATCGGAGATTTGGCCAGCCAAGTTACCGGACTGCCCAGCAAAATCAAGGAATGGGGCGCAGCGTTAATCGACTCGCAGCGGCATCTTGCCGCCTACAGCGGAAAAATAGCCGGAGCGGTTTTCGAGTTAGAAAGCGGTCGAATTGGCCGGGACATCAAGACGGCAGGGCAGACCGGCGGAACATTCAAGGATTTAGCGAAATCACAAAATCAACTAGAGAACTCGATACAACCCTTCGCGGCGGCGTGGGACAACGTCGCCAACCGCGTTCAGGAATACATCAACAAGGCGGCGGCTTCAATCGTCACTGGACTAGGCGGCGTATTCAAGCCAGCTCTGGATTGGATTAACGGACAAAACATGGACATTCCGTGGCTCAATCGAATTTCGCTCGACCTAGAAGAAATCAACAACAAAGACAAGAGAAACGCCAGGCCGCCACTTCCGCCGCTATAGCAAAACTTTATGGGAACGACAATCAAATACGGTTCAATTGAACTCAGGAATGTTTACACAAAAACATTTCACGAGGAGCCGGTATACGATCCCAGCAAGACGGATATTTGGTACTGGAAATATCGAGTTGCCGTTTCAACCGTAGTTGCCAGCTTCCCATCTTCCGGCTTTGGCGGCGTCCAGCATCTTGGAGTATTGGATTTTGGCGATTCGCTCACGTCCGCCGCAAGGCAGATCGCCGAAATCCGGGAAAAACTACTAACCAACCGACTGACGTTCATAATGTCAGTGGACGGTATCGTCATTCTTCTCGCCTACCCGCCTCCGACAGGCGGCGGTTCTCCCAATGCTGCAACAGTAGACGCCAATAACGGGCCAGCGCCGATTAGTTGCGACATCACGCAATTCAGTAAAGATACATTCCGCATTGAATGGGAAATTGAAGTCTGCAGGGCATGCAGGGCGCCAACCGGCGGACAAGGCGGGCCAGGCCGACTGGTACTCGGCAATCGATGGAGTTGCGGCGACGAGATCGACCAACACGGAAAAGTGAGCCGAAGATGGGAAGGGACGCTACGGGTCGCCTACGCTGCCAGCCCAGTTCAGATTGTTCACGCACTCAGGTCGCTGGCGTTGCCGCCGCTCGTGGACGGCTTTCGCCGGAAACAAATGAGATTTCTTGGCAGTGCGAACGGACTTGAGCTGAATTATTCCATCGACGATGAGCAGATCGTCGGTCAAATGCCGCCCGCACCCGCCACGTTCATGAGGGGAACGCATACCGAATCTGTCGCATATTCCGGACACATGGCAACCGGCGAAGTCTCGGCCTACTTCGAGGGACTGCCCGGCACGTCAAAATCGGAGCTTATCGAATTCGCCGCACAGCTTGCAAACCAAAAACTGGGCATTACCATAAAATCAAAATCGCTCGTTCAATCAATTTCAATCGTTGATTATTTTGGTCCGGACACCAACGCCATTGAATATCGAATGCGAGTTCTGCATTGCGCCAACGACGAAGTCAATGGCAGGACAATTGGAGCGGCAAGACTCAAGAACATAGGAAAGCCTGTCGTATTCAATAAGGAGGGATACGTCAATATTTCCGAAATGGCCGGAACAGCATTAGCCTACTCCATGTTTTGCTATCTGCAATCGCCATGCACGCCCGACCATACGCTTAATGTGCCGGGCCTCTTTTTTGGCGGACCAGACAACAATGGCACCGGTTCAAAAAACCGATCCGCCAAAGACAGGCCAGACACCGACAGAGGAACTCCAGAAGCCGAATACCGCGAAATCAAAGAAGGCGAGTCGCTGAACGGCAACACGGCAAATCTCGAACACACGAAAGAACATAAAGAGAATCCGTGGACCCATGTTGAAATGGACACGGATACCGAAGTGCATCACGGCAGAATTGCCCTTCCGGTCGCCCAGGCGCCGACGACTTCCAGCGATACCACCGACAGCATCGTTATCGTTACGCTTCATTCTTCAGTACATACTCGCACCGTCCGCATTTCCGCCGAACGCCTTGGCAAGTGGCCGACGCTTCCGGATAGCAAAAACTTCGTCTTGGGCGGCGTGAAATATAACGTCTTGAAAACCAAGATCATTGCCAAAGACCAACGCCGATCCGTTGACGGCAAAAACTACCTCTACACGATTCGCGCCGAATATACCTACGCCGCCAACCGCGCCCCCACCAAGGCGAAACCTATCGTCATCGGAAAGCCGCCCCTTGAACGCGGCAAAAAAATGGAAACAAAAATTCCAGTAGATCGCGCGCAGGGATGGTACGGAAACTAAGTAGACCCCGAAACAAAGCGCAACCCAATGGCCATCAATATTACTACGCTGTTCGCTCGACTTGGAAAAATCTTCAAGTACCAGAAGGCCGTCAACACAGCCCGACTGACTACCCTTCCCCCGCTGGCCAAGGACGTACTCGACCAGTTCAACGGCGAATCCATCGACCTCAAGCGGACGCTTGAGCAAATTGCCCAAGCGGACGCCAGTGCCAAAAGCGGACTCGATTCGGCAATGTCGCTTTGCCGAACGTCGGCGGAAAACATCGTTATCGAAACCGTCTGGGCCGACAAGAAAATTTCCAGTAAGACGCTTGAGGTCGCCTTAGTCGAACTCATCCAGCAAATGCAGTCCGGAGTGCAGTCGGTCGAGCGAAGCGCAGTCTCCGCCACGCCGTCAACTATCACCGGCAACGGCGACGCCGTTTTGGTGGCGACTGCTATTCGCGGAGACGGACTGCCGTGCGAATACGTCATTGCGGAAACGCTGCTTTTGGAGTGTACGGAAGATACGGACCCCGCAAACGCTTCATTCACGCTCAGCGGACCCGACAGCGTTACGGACTTGCTTTCGCAGGACTGGCCCATCGGCAGCGGCAGCCTGGACTCAGTTACGGTATCCAATCCCAGCAACGGCGGCTTTCTATCGAATGGAGATTTTGAGCTAGAGACTACGATAGCCGACGCGCCGGACGGCTGGACGATCCGCAACACCACGCCGGGAGCAGGCGTCAAAATTTCCAATGTCGAAAAACAAACAATCACTGTGTCGGGAACGCCGACGACCGGCGTTTGGGAAATCAATTACACCACGCCAAGCGGTAAAATCCTTGTCACTGCCCCGCTGGTCTATAACGCCAGCGAAACGGACGTTCAAGCCGCATTGCAGGCATTAGATGGACTCGGCTCAGTCACCGTAACGACAACCGGAACGTCGCCGAACTACGTTCACGCGATTGAATTTATCGGAGTGGCCGGGAACGTCACGGCATTAACCACCACCCAATATACCGACACTGGAATCTACACCGTCGCCACGGTTACGGACGGCGACACGCCGGCGTTTCGCGGCAAGTCCCTGATTCTCGGCTCTGGACTGAACGTCGAACTCTATCAGCAAGTCAGACTTAGCGCATTACAAGTTTACGCATTCAATCTCTGGGCAGCGGTTGACGTTGTGCCCGCGGCGGGAGTGGTTCGCGTCGCGCTGATCGACGGAATCAGCGGCACGATCCTGGATGACCAACAAGGGATCGCAATTTCCAGCAGCTTTAATGCGAGCGGATTAACGACGGCGTTTGCGGCAAAAAACTTCTCATTTAGTACGCCGCGAATTTTACCCAACACGGTTTACCTGCAAATCAGATTGACCACGGCGGTTAGCGGCGGAACCCAGTTATTCCTGGACGACGCAACGCTGGCCGAGCCGACCGAGATTTACGCCGACGGGCCGCGAGTCGCCATCTTTAGCGGCAAGACTGCGGTAAAGGCGGGAAGCGTTAATGCACGGGCCGACTACTTCACGCTTGTGATCGCCAACAACCGCGCAGGTGAACTTAATGAATATTGCGACCGCAATTTCGCCTTGAGGGAAAAGCAGCTAACGCTGCCGTCGAACGTAACACCGACGCAGCTGGATTCGCTCATGGCGTAGCCTTTTTGGCCTGCGGGGGGCGAGGGGCTTTAGGGTCTAGATTTTCGTTTGGCCGAACTCGTTCGTTAACCAGCTTTACGGCATCAACCATTTTCGGAAGTTCTTTCAAAATATATTCAAGTTCATGGGGCTTAACGTACAGCGAAAACTCACTGCGGCCCTCGGCATCAGGATGACCTTGGACCTTGATTTGCGGAGACTCGACAGTAATTGAATACTCGCCATTGCCGCCACGATCAATCCTGTACTTGAAACCGCCCTTTAGAGTGTCGTTAACCGAACCAACCCCATCCGCCTCAGCTTTTTCGTATGCCGCCAACGCCTTGTTAATTGCCTCCGATGCACTGGCTATCGTTTCCGGACGAAAGGTCGTAACTCCATCGCCAGAGCCACCTTCACCAGAACCACCTTGTGAAATTCTGATTGAAACAACAGTTTTGGTCTGATTCTTGAATATTACAAACTTGATTCGCCCCTTCTCCGCCACCACCCACTCAAACCTGTAATTCTTGATTTCCAAATCAGCAGCGGCAACCACCACCCACCCCGCAAGCCACACCAACAGCAAGGCGACGAAAGTTTTCATAATTCACCTAAAAGAGCCAAGAGGAATCCGACCCAAAACCAACCAAAACTACCCAAAAATAATTTTAGCCGCCACACCCAACGGAATGCAATACATTCCGCCCAGGACCGTAAACCATGCCCCGCGACGTTGGAACCGAAGAAGCGATTTTAGACGCGGTAATTGCCCGTATCGACTCCCAGCTAACCGAAGCCGTAACGGCCGACAATATCCGTCTTTGCCTGGACTGGAATCAGCCACCCATGACGGCCGGAAGTATTTGCTTCCTTGTCGGACCGGGCGACGGCCTATTCGATCAGGATTTGATTGAAGGAGGCGGAGCGGCCCAGGCCACGTTCAAGGGCGAGATCATCGTCGGAATTTATACGCCGATCCAAATCGACATCGCCCAGCGTCACGACCACGCCCTAAAAGACGCGACTCGCGGCCTACTTCCCCTCTGGCGAAAGGTGGTCAAGGCGTTGCTGGGATGGTCGCCAGGCGTTGCGGACAGCGAGCTAACTCGAAACCCGCTGTTGCCAAGCCAGCGGCACTTTGTCACATCGTCGGACGGCCGGAAGTGGCACGGCGTGCTACAGACGTTCCTGTTGGATTACGACGTTGATTTAACGTAGTCGGAAAATCGCCGCAAACAAAACCTTCCCCACCCCCGCAGGCCAATAGCCCGCCTTCCAACATCGACTCTCGCCCGTGTCCCTCACTTACGCCGGATATCCGCTCCTACTGCCCGATACTGCCGGAGAACTCTCCGAATGGCAGGAGCGGTTCCAGTCCGCGCGAATGTACGGCCACCAATCCAAGTCGGTTGCCCTGCAATCCAACCGGGCGACTCAATCTCGTTACGACAATTCATTCGGCGTCGGGCTTTCCGTCCCTAACTATCCCGATCCGCCAGAACCGCGAATCAATACCCTCTATTGGCCATGTACGGGGGCTACGCGGTGGGCGAGGGGGTATTTTCTTTGCAGCGAGGAAACACTGCCGAAGATCATGGCGGCAACTGGCAAATTTGCCAATCCGGCAACGTTGTCGATTAGTAAAATCAAGGGCGGCAGTCTTCGACCGAAAATGTACTGCCTGCCGCCAATGCCGATCACTATGCCCGGTGCAGGCGCGATCAATACCGGGCTTTGGCTGCTTCCGCTAGTCGATAGACGCTACTATTCCCAATTAAGCAACGTCGTAAAACTTGACACCGCCAACGTGGCCGACTGGACATGGTTTGGCATTTATCAGCACCTAACATCGAACACGCTTGGATTTGCCGCAATCATCGCCGCACCCAACGCAGCTTATAAAACGCCCGACAAAACGGAGTTCACTCGCCGATACGACAACGGAGCAGTTTTAATTGACGCAGCACTGGCGTCAATTTGCCAGCGATTTGTTCAAAAAATAAACGGCAGTCCGTTCGCAGCCGAAACGGCGACGAACGCTCTCAAGGAACTATACGCCCGCACCACCAAGCTGAAATACGGAATAGCTGGCGGTAATGCCAACGACGCCTTCGGTCCTGAATCTATCGAGGTAATTTTCCCAAAGATCAAGAATGGCGTTCCGCTTCTTACCGGCGAAGTTTACGCCAAACTCAATAAACTCAAAGGCAGCAATCTATTCAAAGCCAGCTCGATTTTTACAATTCATTCCTCGATGTTCGCCGACTTTACAACCGGCGGCGCGACGCCGGACAATGCGGCGGACGTTGACGGCTTGGCAACGGAAATCACAAAAGACCTAAAGGCTTGGTTTAATATCACGCCCTATGACATAACCGTGGCGGGCGTAGCCGACGTTGAAGCCTGCGGGGCGGATGATTCAATCTACATTCAATTTGGAGCACAGCGACAATCGGCCAACGGTGAGTGGGAGTACGAAGCAACGACGCGAATTAAATCGTTGCCCGTTAATTTCGGGTGGGATACCAACCTCAGCCAAAATATCGTAGCCAAACAGGTGCATTGGGTCAGGGCTAAGGTTTACGACGCCGACATCGCCACGAACGCGACCGGCAGCGTGGAACCGTGGGACCAGGCAACAACCGCATATTTGACCGGTGCCAGTCGGATTAACATTTCGACGGACGGTTGCCAGCCGCTGTTCAAGAATCAAATTATCAAAATCCACTGGAACGCGGACGAGAACGAGTGGCAAGTCGCCGAAATTGAAAGCCGCGTCCATAAATGCAAGGTTACGGTAGCCGCTTCCAAAGGCGGTCCAGGCACAGTTCGTCGCTATGATTCGGTAGACGTTGTAATCGCATTGGACATAGCCGTCATATCTAAATGTCGCGCAATTGCAGTCGGCGAATGGGTTTTTATCGCATGGTCGGAAGGGGCTTGGGTTGTCGTTGAAAGCGAAGGCGGCGGCGGCGGCGGCAATCCCGTCATTCGCTGCAAGGTTTTCGACGAAACGATTTTCCCAAATTCGGCTGTTGGCGGCGTTGAGCCGTGGGACCAAGCCGCCGGGGTTTATCTGACCGGCGCGGCCATGATTCAGGTTTCGACTTATGGAATCCAGCCGCTGTTCAAAGGTCAAGTCATCCACGTTATTTTTATTGATGACGAGGTGAGATACCGCGTCATCGAAGTTGAAAGCCGCGTCCTCAAATGCAAGGCGACCAGCTTGATTCCCCGAGGGGGTGTTGGCACCTGCCAGCGGTACGGGAATGGCGACGTTTTGATTCCATACTCAATCGCAGCGAGAAGCAAGTGCGTGAGCGTGCAAAATGGCAAGTGGTGCATGATCGCATGGATGGAGGACGAATGGCACGTGGTCGAGGTTGAGGCATCGTGCGAGGTGCCGGTGACCGTCGTCACCTCGATATCTTTTGACTCCGCCACTTGCACGTTCACGTTTTGCACGAGGGATTTGTGTTTGCCCGAAGGCACAACAGTTAGCGCGGCGGATTGCGGCGCACCAGCACAACAAGCCGCCGTGTTTCTCGTGCAGTTTCCACGGATCGGCGGGCCCGACGCTGCGATTGTCGAATTGTAGAAAAATCCGCTATAATTCAGATGTTCATTTTACCCAGAGGGAAGATACATGCTCACGCCACAACAACAAACGACACTCCGAACTTTCGTCGCCGCCGATGCGGTGTTGTCCGCCATCCCACAGAACTCCGACGGGGCTTACGCGCTTTCGGATGCGCTTAAGGTCATTCCCTCGCCCGCTTTCGTCGTGTGGAAAACGACCGTAAGCATCGATGAAATCATGCGCAACGGAATGGACTGGGCGCGCGTCGACAACCTGAGCGTGGGCAAGGCGCGTATCTGGGATTGGATGGGCAGATTGGGATCGTTCGATGCCAGCCGCATTAACATTCGGGCTGGCATCGACGCGGCCTGGGTTGGCACTGCCGCCGACCTGGCTGTACGCGCGCAGGTTTACATTCATTGCAGGCGCCCAGCCAATATTCTGGAAAAGCTCTTCGCCACCGGCACGGGCAGCGATGCCAGCCCGGCGACGATGGCCGTCGAAGGCTCGATTCACGGATCGCAACTCAAAGACGAAATGGGATGGTGATTTCATGGGCTTGGTGACAACGGAATATAGAGCCAGTGTCAATCTGACCGTCACGAACCTGAGCACGCTTGCCTCCTCGGGCGGCCTGCTTGCGGGCTGGACCAGTGGCACGCTCGACAACACGTCGAACAAGGATTTGGACAATGTCATCTCCGCGAGATTTACTCTCGGAGCCGCGCCAACAGCGGGACAAATCCAAGTCTTTGCCTACGCGATGCTTGACGACTCGACGTGGCCGACCGGTGCATTCAGCGCGGGCACGGCGGGCACGGAGGGGACGGCGACGATTATTGATGACGAGCAAAAAAACGCGACGCTCGTGCTGCTCTGGTCCACTGCCACGGACACGGGAGCGAGCGAAGCACATAACATGCCACCGACATCCGTTCGAAAGGCATTCGGGTTCATGCCCCCGAAGTATGCCGTGTTCGTCACCCACAGTACGGTGCAGGCACTCGCATCGGCGCAAGTGACAAACAAGGGCATCGGAGAAAACGTGGCGTAAAATGGAACAATACTCATACCCCCATTTATGGCAAGGCTGCATTGGTGCTTGGTGCCCATCCGTCGATCGATCTCGCTCGACCATCCTGACGGATTTTAGCGGCATGAGGAACCACGGCGCGCTGCAGAACGCCCCGACCTGGCAACCAAGCCAGGGAAAAATTGCATTGGGATTCAACGGTACAAATCAATCCGGAACAGTCGCGATAAATCTTTCCAAGTTGGCGATCATCACCCTTTCCTACTGGGTATACGTGGTGTCGTACCCAGGAGGCTACCAGCTCCATTTTGAGTACACGCCCAGTAGTAATGCGTACAACGGATTCCTGATTGAACCGAACAGCGGCTCAGCGTTTTATATTTTATTGGGAAAATTTGGTTACACTTTGAATGGCGGGTACACGACAGTTAGACCAGCGATCGGTAAATGGAGTCATGTTCACATTGTCCTTAATCGACTCACGGGCACGGCGATGGGCGTGAAGCTGGCGATCAACGGGGCCAGCGTCACGATGACGCAGCAGTATAATAATGATCTTAATAATAATTTCGACAACAGCACGATGTATATCATGTCGCGCAACGCTGCTTCACAGTACGCATCTGATATTTTGGATGATGTTCGCATTTACTCGGGCGACAGAATGGGCTTGGCGGGATTGCTCGCACTCCGCCGTGGCATCGCCTACGAAACCGAACGGCCGCTACGCTACCGATCAGCATCGAGCAGGCGACGAAGAATCATCACCGGAGGGAACTGTTAAATGCAACTTCTCAAGCAATCCACGGCGGCGACGATTTTGGTCGGCCCCGTGCTCGATGCGGCAGGCGCGGCAGTCACGACGGCCGTCGCTGGCAATTTTAACTTGACAAAAAATGGCACGACGGCCGCACTGACAAGCGAAACCGTGACGCATTCACACAACGGCCATTACACGATTGCAGCGACGACGGGCAACACGGACACGCTTGGCCGATTGACGGTCACCGCCAACAACGCCGCGCACGCCATGAGTTCGCACCGCTATAGCGTACTCACCGCCACGACGTTCGACGCGCTAATAACCAATGCCGCGAACGCCGCTGGCGGATTGCAAGACGTGCAGCGAATCGCCGGCACGACACAAACGGCAAGAGACATTGGGGCAAGCGTGCTGCTCAGCAGCGGCACGGGAGCGGGCCAGCTTAAGCTGGCCAGCGGCTACGTCGCCATGACCTGGGCGGACATTGCCGCGCCGACGACAGCCGTCGCACTCACGGGCACCACGATCGCCGCCACGCAAAAGGTGGACGTGGACACGATCAAAACGAATCCCGTCGTTAACGCGGGCACAATAACTTTTCCCACGACCGCGACGCTCGCCAGTACAACCAACATCACGGCGGGCACGATCGCAACCGTTACCACGCTGACCAACTTGCCGGCGATTCCAGCTAACTGGCTAACGTCCGCCGGCATCGCGGCCGCCGCGCTCAATGGCAAGGGCGACTGGAACACCACCACGCCGCCTAGCGTCGCGGCCATCGCCACTGCCGTCTGGCAAGATGCCACGGCTGGCGACTTCACGGTTGCCTCGTCAATTGGCCGAAGCCTTTACACCACGGGCGTTCTGCCGGGCGCGGCTGGCGGATTATTCATCGCGGGGACCAACGCGGCAACCGCCGTCACCACCAGCTTCACCACGACATTCACCGGCAACGTCACGGGATCAGTGGGCAGCGTAACGGGAAGCACCGCGCAAACGGGCGACAGCTTTGCCCGGCTTGGCGCGCCTGCGGGAGCGAGCGTTTCCGCCGACCTCGCCGCGATTTTCGCGGACGGCCCGGCGAAAGTCACGAAGAACGTCGCGTTTGCGGATTTCCCGTTCGTGTTGCGCAATTCATCAAATCATGTGGTCGGCCAAACCGGCGTGACGGTGACCTCGCAGCGAAGCATCGACGGCGGCGCGTTTGCGAATTGCGCGAATACGGCCACGGAAATTTCAGCGGGAGCGTACAAGATCAGCTTGGCGGCGTCGGACTTGAACGGCAACTCGATTTTGTTGAAATTTTCAGGCGCCCTGGCGGATACGCTGTTCGTCTTGATCGTGACGCAGCCGACTTAGTCCATCGAGTGGCGGAAAAAATGAAAAGAGGAATGGCATGGGCGGCGTGATAGATATGTCGAGTTGCGATTGTTGCGGCGGACTCGTGGCCGATTGTTTCAATTGCAATGCCGGCACCACGCGCGCCCAATATACGCTGACCTTTAGCGGGTTTCCGGCCGGCTACAGCTGCACGATGTTGGAGTGCGAGCGACTTGTCGAGTTTCCGATCGTGGTGACGCAAGACGCGGGCTTCCCGTGCTACTACGAATACTTTTCCCCAGTAGTGAATTGCGCCGATTTTCAAGTGAGAATGTTCTTGAATGATGCCTCCTTCGTCATTGTTCAAGTCATCATGGGGGCGGGTGATTTGATCATTGAATTTCTCAAGGCGTGGGCGCCGCCAGCCCATTGCGGCAACCCCGACGTAATCGGCGTCTATGGGCAGAATTACAATAGCGGCACGTTTTGCGACTTCACATCAACCGCACTGCTGGTGGGCTTATGAGCGATTGCGCGTGGACAATCGAACGAGTCGGCGAGCAGTACGTTCACCGCTGCGCGCACTGCGAGCAAGTGCCGACGATCATGGATGCGCCGTATCCCGGCCTCCGCCGAAATTGCAAACGCGCGGCCCAAGAAAAGAAGCCGCCAAAAGCGGCTGATCGATCACCGCCGATTGAATGCGCGCATCGCGGCGAACGGACTCGCCTGGAGAAATGCCAGACGTGTAAAGGAAACGTATCCGTGAAAATCCACGCTTGCGCGATCCACGGCGAATGCACCAGCGACAAGCGATTCGCGGGAATTCAGGATTGCGAATCGTGCGAAAATTACTGCATAAATTTTCCGCCGACTCCCTGAATAAAGCACTTGACTAATTACTGTTCGACTGTACACTATGCCAGCACAGGGAAGAATCAAGCGATAAATACCACGGCCGAGTAGTTCGGCGGAACCCGCCAGCGGGGGCGTGAAGCCCGCGACGTGATTAGTTACGAGGCCAATCGTGGGAAGAACTAAGTCAAAGATTGACCAAGGGCCAGCGGGGGCGGAGAGAGTTTCCGGGCAGTTGCCGCCGCTGATCGTGCTGATCGTCGGAAAAACAGGGAGAACGATTCGGCGGGTGAGGATGGAAGATCCGCGAGAGGCGTACTGCCGCCATTTCAATGGGCTTGCGGGGGAGGGGAGAGCCGTTCCGCTGCGGCGATAATCTTCCACCCCCGCAGGCAGCTACCCCGTCTCCCTTGCCACCTTCGCCGCGAGCTTCAATCGCCGCGACGAATAAATCTCCGTAGCGTCAAGCGACTCATGGCCAAGGACGGCCTGGGCCGCTTCGATACCGTACTTCTCGCGGACCTGTTGGCCCTTGGCGTGCCGGATTTGATGAGGCGACCAACGAGCGATTTCAATCTTCCCCTCCCCCCGCAAGCCCTTATTGACCCGCTCAATCGCCCGGTCGATTGCCCGATAGTAGGTCTGGCTAGAGTATCGCTTGTTGAATCGCTTGTTTTTACTCGCCACTTCCGGTCGGAATAGATATTCATCCGGCTTGGCGGCGTCGATGAACGGCTGAATTGCACGACGGCAGCGGGGGCCGATGGGCAAAGTCAAATCGACTTCTCGCCATTCGGACTTATGCCGAGGACGCCAAAACATCATCTTTGATTTTTTCTCGACCGTGAATTGCTCAGGTTTTGCAGTGCAAATCGAGCCGGACCTTGCCCCAGTGTACCATTGAAAAACCATCATCGTTTTGACGGTTTCGGAAACGTGCGGCAGGACCGACCGAAACTGCAATTTCGTAACGCCAACTTTCTTTTTCTTTTCGGGAGCTTTCGTTCTTCCCTTCTTTAAGGGAGCGGTCACGTTCGTCGAATGATAAACCGATTCCGGCACAATCTCCTGAGCGTAACCCCACTTAAACAGCCGCTTGACCTTCGAGAGAGTCTGATTGACATAGGCCCGCGAGTGACCGGCAGCAACTAGCCATTGCTGGAAGTGCTGTAGCCTGAGGGCGGAGAACGCGGACGCAAGCGGATCGTCGGTAAAGCATCCGCAAAGCAGCTTGACCGCATATCGCATATTGCCATACTCGGAGCGGAGAGAGCCGCCGTAATAATCGGCCGCATAGTCTAGGTACTTTAGGCACAACCCAGCCAGCGTTGGGCCAGCGGGAGGGGAAGGTGGGCCGCGTTTTTTTCGACTGGCCTTGGCGTTACTTCTCGATTTCCGCAGAGCCGCAATTTCCGCTCGATACGCCTGATTCGATTCCGCCGATTTGTAGCGGCCGGGAAGATAAACCCGTTTGCCGTCGATCACCACGAAAGCCTTGTCCCGGATCGAGTGCTTACGGTATTTTGGGTCGGCAATTTGCCTACGTTTGGCCATGACGTAAAAACACAATCCAGACGTTGCGGGAAGCCGAACGAAAGGACACACGGGGACACGTCGTCGTAAGTCCTTATGCCATAACACCCAGCAGGCTTGGGAAGCTAGTGCTCTACCAACTGAGCTACGCCCGCAAAAGTGGCTGATTTCAGGATTATTTGGCGTTGGTCGCCGCGTGTCGCCGTGTCTCCGTTAGTGCGTTGAGGGTCGTTAAGGTGCGTTAAAGTGCGATGAGGAAAATCGTAAAGGATCACATGAGGGACACGGGAATCGGGCGAAGCCGGGTTATTTTTTGGTTTTTTTCTTGGCGGCGGGAGGGGAGGAGTCTTTCGGACTCGATCCATTAACAAGCCCCACTCTGGCATCCAACGCATCGTAAACGCAGTAACGAATGCTTGACGCAAATGCCTCGATATTCTTCATTCCGATAGCTAGCGAATTAGCGTGAGTTGCCGTCACGTCCTTTAAGCTGTTCGCCTTCATTTTGTCGGCAACCGCATGAATCATCATCCCGCAGTCCGCCAATCTAGCGGCAATGCTAAGCAATTGCTCTGGCGTCGCAATAAAGGTGGTTTCGCGTGGCATAACAAAAGCATACATCTACCAAAAAATATTTTCAAGCACTAAATCAAAACCCACAAAGGGGTTACAACTTGTTCTTTCGTGTTGTACTTATTCTTATGTTGACGAAAATATTCTTTCGACTATCATCATACCGTAACGCCCCTTAACGACCGCAAAGAGGTACTCAACGCAGGCGTTTCACGAACAGAGAGAATGGAAGCCGAGAACCACGATTCACGCCCCGACGCCAATGGTCAATTTCACGAACGAAACCCCGATCCTCCTGACCGATGCCGCGGCCCGACTGCACATTCAGATCCGCACAATTCGCGTTTGGGCAAAGGGAGTCAACGGCAGACAGCTAGAGACGGCGAAGCTAGGACGCAAGACCTACACCACGCTTGAGGCGATCCAGCGATTTTCAATATCGACCGAACCCAGCTACCGTCCTTCCCAGCAATCCGCAAACGAAGCCAAAGAACAGTTGAAGTCCCGGCACGGGATTTAACGCACGCCGCACGGACAAGGAGGCTAACCAGGAACAGCATGGCAAAAATAATCAAGCAGCTACCCGACACCCGCAACAAGTATCCGTGGGACGAATGGACCGACGGCCAAAGTCGCGTCGTCGCAAAGGGAATCGACTTCACTTGCGACCTAAAGGCGTTTACCGCCAGCCTATTCAACTACGCCAACCGCAACAGGTTAAAGGTGACGACCCGCACCGACAGAGCCAAAAAAACAGTGGCGTTTTTGTTTACGAAGAAGCGAGCAGGTAGCCGCCGCGTTTAGCCAAACCACCAGCCGAGAAAGGAATCGCATGGCACTGGTAATCATGAGGCGCAGCGGCGAGTCGATTTTCATTATCGACCCGGCCACCAAAAAACAAATAGGCGAGATCGTGGTCGAATGCCGCCCCAACACCGGACGAGTTTATATGTGCCTGCATGGACTCAGAGAAGAAGTGACCTACTTGAGGCGAGAACTGACGGAAGCAAGAGCGGAGACGAAACCGAAGCTGGAATTGGAATCGGAACCAAGAATGAACGGCAGCGGCAGAGGCAACGGACTCAACGCACAATTCATTGCGAAGATCGAGCGGAAGAAAGCGAAGTTCGGGAAGAACGGAAAGAACGGGAAGAAGGAATTGGCAGCCGAACCACCACCACCCCCGCAGGCCAAGACCGATCCGCCAGAACCGCCAGAGCCAGCCGCAAAGTGGTCACCGCTTGCGAGTCGAATAGTGGCCGTGAAGTCCAAACTACCCGAACGAAAAAAAGGAGCGTGAATTGTGTACGTCGTAGACATCGAAACCCAGCCGCAACCGGATGACTATATCCGGTCGATTCTCCCCCCTTACTCGCACAAATCAAAACCGCCCGGCGAATTCAATCCCGCTTCGGTGAAATTCGGACAAACCAAAGACCCGACCAAGCGTGCCGAGAAGCTTGCCGCCTGTCAGGAAAAGCACGCCGCCGCCGTCGCCGGATTCAACGACGAACTGGCCGACGGCGAGCGCGAATACTATGCGACCGCCATCGACCGTGCCGCACTCTCCGCGACAACCGGGAAGATCGCGGCCATCGGCGTGCTGGACGCAAGCAGTAGTCGCCCGGCGATCCTTGGCCAAGACGGCAATGAGGCGAAAACCATCGAGTGGTTTTTCAAAATCTACGCCAAAGCCAAGCAGGAGGAGCGATCCATCGTCGGATTCAATATCTTCGGATTCGACCTGCCGTTCATCGCCCAGCGGGCGATGATTTTGAACGTCGATATTCCGGGTGACTTCATCGAGAAGAACCGCTATTGGCATCGGATATTCGTGGATTTAGCTGATATTTGGACGTTCGGGCGGCGACTACAAATGCCGAAGCTGGGGGAGCTTTGTGCAGTTTTCGGAATGGCGGGCAAAAGCGGAAGCGGGGCCGACTTCCACAAGCTTTGGAACGGCGATCCATCGGAGAGACAACAAGCGATTGATTACTTGAAGAACGATCTTGATATCACGGTGGCCGTCGCACGGCGAATGGGGGTGGTCGCGTAACCATGAAATCTTCACATCAAATCCGCGTCGAAAAGTTCATGCGTCAGGCGGGCCAACCCGCTCCGCTCACGCCGACTATGCCTAGTTTGAAAACCAGGATTCTCCGCGCCAGACTGATTATGAAGGAGACGCTAAAGACGATCCTTGCCCTTGGATTGCAGCCGCACGTTATGAACGAGCAAAACGGATTCAAAGGAACGCAGATTTATCCCGCGAATGTTAAATTCGTTCCCCAAGGCGAGCCAAATTTAATCGCCATCGTTGACGGTTGTGCGGACGTGATCGTGGTCACGACCGGCACGCTCTCGGCTTGCGGCGTGCATGACTATCGAGTGATGGAGCTAGTCGATGAAAACAATTTAATGAAATTTGGGACAGGAAGTTGGACCGACGACTTCGGCAAGCACCATAAGCCGCCAGGACATAAGCCGCCTGACTTTGCGGGCGAGTTGCGGTCGCAGGGATGGAGAGAGCGAGAGACAGCCTAATTCAGTTTCATTTTTCGGAAGACCAAAGGAGCGAACGACGATCATGGCCACCGCAGAATTACCGCCAACCAGAGAAAGAACAGCGAACGCCCCGCCCACCCCGCAGGCGGAGTTGTGGGAAGGCAAGAAAATTTCCTACATTCGCGGATCGGGTGAAATCGGAACCGGAAAATCCATTTTCGGACTCACTATCGACCAGAACACGCGACGGCACGACATAGAACCGACGACTCTCGTTTGGGATTTGGAAGGCTCATGCGACACCTACAAAGATCAATTGAACTTTGAGCACCGCGACCTATCGGAAATGGTGCAACGCAAGTCCGGCGGCAAAAATTACAGCCAAAAAGACCTATTCATTGCGTGGCGTGACGACATGCTCGCAATTGAACCCGGCAAATACCGCGTTGGCATCGTTGACACATTTTCGGATATTGAGTCCGGTTTGATTGAATGGGTCCGATCGAACCCGTCGCACTTTGGCCGTTCCGCAAGTCAATACGCGAACGCTTCCACTATGTTTTTGTGGCCGGACATCAAAACTTACGCCAAGCAGATTATCTATGGCGAGGTCCGCAAGCGATTCGAGACATTTTATACCGCCCACCACTTGAAAAACGAGTGGTCTAGCGGACGCAAGACCGGCAATCGAATGGCCGAAGGACTGGACATCCTTGAAAAACTGGCGTCAGTTCATTTACTGTTCAGTCGCTCGCCGGAAAAGAAGGGAGGACCGACCCCGCGAGTACCGCACGCGATCCAATTGAAGGAACGCTTGATTGAATTCGGCGAAAACGAATCGGGCGACGACGATCGGCCAATTCTTCCGCCGCGACTGCCGAAAGCAACTCCGCACGCGATCCGCGAATACATTAAGAATCCGCCGGATTACGGCAACTTAAAACCGGAGGAAATGCAGCCGGACGACTCATTGACCAGCGACCAAGTGTTGCTGATTAACCAAGACATCGCACAGAAAAACGCCGAAACCGCAAAGTCGCAGGTGGACCAGGCCGAGCTAATGAGGAACGCGGCGGAAATGGCGGGAGTGAGTTATCAGACATCGCCGCTTGCCGGGCCAACCGTGACCACGCCCACCCCGCAAGCCCCATCCGCCATCGCCCGCGGCACGGTCACCGACTCCCAGCTAGCCAGACTAAAAGACCTCGTTCACAGTCACGGCACGGTTGACGGATTCACGAAAAAGTTCCTTGCCCCGCTTGACTTCACTTCGCCCAAGCAACTCGGCACCGAACAAGCCAAGTCGATCACCGAAACCATCGTCGCAATGGTCGAGGCGAAACTAAAAGCCGCATCGCCAATCCCCACCATACCCCCCGCAGGCGAACCGGGAACCGCACCGCACAACCCGCAGCACGCGGCGACCGCCGAATGGGCGAAGCGATACGGCGAAGAACGGGAATTGATGAAGCTGGAAAAGGGCGGACTTGCCACAGCCGGACAACTTACGCGGCTAAAAAAGCTAGTCGAGATTCTGCCCGTTCCGCAGGAGGAACTAATCAAACTTCCCAAGGAATTCGGAAAAAATACGTTCCCTCAGTTGACGATCGATGAAATCGACGTAGTGATAGGCAAGCTGCTCGACATTCACATCATGCGCGGGAACACGGCCGAGGCGTTCTACGCAGTGTTTGGCGGACCAGCGGCGGCGAGCGGGCCTGCGGGGGAGGGAGGGTCGGAAGCGACTTCACCAGCGCCAAAAAACTTATCTGGCCTGCCCTACTAGAGCCAACGGTAGAGCTATACGCGGCCGACCGAGTTTGGCAAACGGGAATCAGGTTGTTCGGCTATCCGCCGACGTGGGAATTAGGCGGAAGCCAGCTAGCCAGGATCATTGAAGTTTTGGATACAGCGGGCGTTTAGTAAATCGAGTTCAATCACTTTTGACTTTGGGAGATTCACATGGTACGGGTAGCGACGAGCGAGTACAGCGACCAGGGCGGCTCGATTGCGGCGGGAAGCTATCACTTCCTGATCGAGAAAGCGGAATGGAGCGAGCAGTACGGCAGCTTGATTGTTGATTCAAAAATCCTCAGCGGGACTGTGCCGACCGAAGCCGGAAAGACTCATAGGGAGTTTTTCAAGCTCGACAACAAAGCGGCCAACCGTTTTAACGCCTTGCTTGTCGCAACCGGCATTACGACCAAAAAACGCCTGAACGCTTTGAAAGATGCGAACCAAGACTTGGAAGTCGATGAGAACGCGTTGGTCGGCAGATCGTTTTGCGGCCATGCCAAGATGGAGTCTTACGGCGGCAAAGACCCCGACAAACAGGGGAAGCACTTTGCGCAACTTGGCTTCGACATCTTCTCGGTGAGAGACACGGCTGCGGTCGGAATTCTGAAGCAACCAGCGGCGGAAAGGTTAATGCTGGCGATCTTACAGAAGGCCGATCCGATGCAATTGCCGCCGCAGGAGCCGCCCCACTCGCAGGGCAATCCCGTTAAAAATCCGAGCGGGCCGAACGGCACGGACGGCAACGGTGCATCCCACCCCGCACAGCCAGCCGCTCCGCCCGCCACAGCACCGGCAGCAGCAACCGCGATGCAATCGGTGGACGATTTGTTTGGCTAAACCCGCGTCCGACGCGCGGACCACGATCAAACACCGTGGCTAGCGTTCCCCTGATTGTCCTTACAGCGTGGCAATTAAGTACGCAGTCGGCATGAGCCGGAGTGTGAGGAAGAGTGCTGGAAGAAATACCGCTAACTGGAATCGTTTTTCAGTGTTATTTTTTCCCTTATGCACCGCGTCGGCAAACTCACCGGCGAGTCATCCTGAGTGACGTTGATTGACCGTTGCGGCCACAACTCCGGCCGTCAATCGTTTTTACTTTTCGGATTCAATTCCATCATCCATTCGGATTCGGCCAGCGGGAAGGGAGGAAGCCTGATTCTATGTCGCAGTACCGCCTACACCAGCGCATCCGCCAAGAGCAGTCAATGGCCAGCAACGGAATGAGAGTACCGAAGGTGAGAGATATTCCCGCGCAGGCCAACGAGCAGAGCGAGTTAATTGGCACGTTCCACAATGAATCTTGGCGAAGCAGCGACGGTGATTTCCTCATCGGCCAGATTCTCGATTCGACCGGCAAGAAAATCGGGATCAAGGGAAACGCTTCGCAGGACATTCTCCGCGTCGGTATGGAGTACAAATTTCTCGGCCAGTGGAAGACTCACGCGACCTACGGCAGACAATTTGAATTTCGAGCCGTAATTACCATCGAGCCGACCAGCCGTGGCGCGATCATCAAATACCTGCAATTTTGCCCCGGCATCGGACCCAAGACCGCAGCAGACCTGTACGAAGCGTTTGGCGGCGACTCGGTTCGCGTACTCCGCGAAAACCCGACCGAGGCTTGCGGGAGGGTGGAGAGGTTGAAATTCGACGTTGCGGAGAAGGCGTCCCAGCGACTCAAATCGTCAGCCGAAAATGAGACGGTTCGCATTGAGCTAATGAGCCTATTCCTAAAACACCGCATTCCGACCGCCGTGATCGAGACGCTGATTAAACGTAAGGGCAGGCTAGCCGCCCAGTACGTTCAAGCGAACCCGTTCCGACTGCTAGAGGAACGCGGTATCGGATTCGACAAGGCCGACGCAATTTACAATTCGCTGAATCTCCCTAATGGCCGCTTGTGCCGACAGGGCTATGCCGCGTTCTACGAGGCTTACGATGACCGTGACGGGCATACATGGTTTCCGGCATCGAAATTAGCGGCGGCGGTCACGAAACGGGTCTCCGGCCAGGAGGCCGATCCGGTCCGCGCCCTTGAATATTGCGTCCGCCGAAAACTGCTAGCCGTTCGGACTAGCTGCCAAATGTGCAGCGGTAGCGGGTTAATCCAGGCCAGTGCAATGGAGTATTGCTTCGGTGAATTCAGGGCCGATGCTACTGGACTGATGTTGCCCTGCCTGAAATGCGACGGTACGGGCGGGCAACGAATGTACGCGATCCGCGAGAACGCGGAACACGAATCGCGGATTGCCAGGAAAATCGCCGAGCTAATGAACCACCTTCCCCGCTGGCCCAAAGTCAAGGCCGTGCCGGAAGGAGCGGAAGGGCTAACCAACCACCAAGCGGACGCACTTGATAAGGCGACCAGCGGAGCAGTGGGATTGTTTTGCGGTTCGCCAGGAACAGGCAAGACCTACGCAATTGCCCGCATCGTCCAGGCGATCATCGACCAGCACGGCGGCGGTTCAGTCTGCATTGCGGCACCAACCGGCAAAGCCGCCGTCAGATCGACCGAGTGCATGAGAGAATACAAGATCGACTTGGCCGCATCGACGATCCACCGACTACTCGGCTGGGAATTAAAGCCGGGCGGATTCATGGGTCACAAATACGACAAGTACAACCACCTGCCGTTTCGATTCGTCATCGTCGATGAAGCATCAATGATAGCTTGTCCCCTCATGGCCGACCTACTGGAGGCTTGCGGGGCGGGGACGCACATTCTTTTCGTCGGCGACATTAACCAGCTTCCTCCCATCGACCACGGCGCACCTCTCCGCGACTTCATCCGCGTCAAACTGCCCTACGGCGAGCTAACCGAGATTCGCCGTAACAGTGGATCGGTTGTTCGGGCTTGCGCCGCAATCCGCGACGGTCAGCCGTGGGAGACAGACGCCGCTCTGGATTTAGATTCGGACGATCCGAAAAACCTCATCCACCTCCCCGCGGGCAAAACGCAGATCGCTAGTCGCATCGTCGATCAAGTCGAATCGATCAAGCTGGCGGGTCGATTCGATCCGACGTGGGAGGTTCAGGTTATCGTCGCCCTAAACGCCAGCGGCGACGCAAGCCGGGAAAAACTAAACGAAGTGCTGCAATCCATCCTCAACCCCGCAGGCCAACAAAACGAGAAGTGGAAATTCCGCGTCGACGACAAAGTCATCAACACCAGTAATTTTAGCTACCCCGAATACTTCGATCCGACTAGGAATCTCGGCACGCCAGCGGGGAGGGGAGGAGATACGACCGACCAAAAATATTACGTCGCCAACGGCGAGATCGGCCGCTGCATCAAGTTCACCGACAAGAACAAAGCCGTTATTCAATTCAACGAACCACGTCGAGTCGTCGTTGTTTCCACCATCGCCGAAGAAGCCGGAAACGTCGAATTGGCTTATGCGGTGACAGGGCATCGGATGCAAGGCAGCCAGGAGAAAATCGTTATCGTAGCCCTTGATCCATCAAGCGGGGCCGTTCACGGAGTATGTAGCCGAGAGTGGTTCTTTACTTGTCTATCTCGTATGCAAGTTGCTTGCTATCTAGTCGGCGAGAAGTCGACTGCAGAAATGTACTGTAGGCGATCCGTGTTGCCGATGCGGCAAACGATGCTGGTTGAAAAAATCACCGAGGAACGGAAGAAGCTAATTGACGAGGCGGAGAAAGCGAGAAGCGGCCAACTGGCCAAAGCCGAATCGAGGCCGGCATAAACATCCAGAAATCAATCCATCGTTCAGGGAAAGGGAATTCCATGCTCACGATTTTCCACGACCTTTGCGTTTTCGTTTTGTTCAGCGTTTGGGTGACCGCGATTATTTCGCGGCTTGATCGTTACGACGGGATGGAGTAGCCGCCCAGCGTTCAGTTTTCCAGGAATCTTCATACGAAAGGAATCAACCGCGCAGAAGGTTGAGGCAATCAGATTCGGAAGTATCGGAAGTAGTGGATGCTTTAGCGACGTGACTTGCGTTTTGGATACGGACGATAATCCTTTTTACGGAGACAGACACAGACCATGCAAGCGAACGAAATCAAAATCGCGGAAAGAGGCGAGCAGTGGCGGCTACTCTCGGTTGGCGAGGTGATAGAGCGCGGCGATGAGTATCTCGCCAGGTTGCCGGATCACTGGATCGCATCGGAATCCTCTGGTGATTTGCTTACGAACTCCAACGTCATCTACCGCCGTCGCATCGAACCTCGGCCCGTGGCCAAGCCGATCCC
>Ga0163146_10001410_pt1 | contig 34490 bp, 28 predicted proteins | sample OliLakLV19MP7G1_FD_148648 | JGI IMG/M metagenome (GOLD analysis project Ga0163146, IMG submission 148648) | Freshwater microbial mat bacterial communities from Lake Vanda, McMurdo Dry Valleys, Antarctica - Oligotrophic Lake LV.19.MP7.G1 | ecosystem: Environmental > Aquatic > Freshwater > Lake >...
GCAGCAACATTATTGTATCCTCCGATCTATTATTGACACCACCATCAAAAATCAACAATCCGTCTTTGATGCAATTGCCGCTATCGCTCACATGCCCAAGCCGCCGAAGGCGGCTGTATAGTTACGAATTAACTGATTACGGAAAAGACCTAGTTTTAAAGGATGAGTTAAATCAGAGACAACTTTTAAAGGATAATATTTTGAAATTGCCTAAAATGAAATTAATCCAAGACTATATGAATAAACAAGATAAGCCAACCTCAAAAGATTTAATCAGTAAATTTCCATTAAACTTTTTTGACGGAGAAAAGGAAAGTTCAAAAATAATTTATGCAACAAAAGCGATGACTTGGTTGAAATGAAGCCACCAACAAAGGATGTACAAAAATGCCTCCTGAGCGTCGCAAATTCGGGAAGCGCCACCGTTCCCGGCAACAATACCGATCAAAAATAAAAAGACCAAAAAGGAACCAAAATCCCCCAAAAGAGTTTATCTTGCAATAGAAATCAAACAAAAAATAAGAAATGATCATCGCCAATCCCATCTACCATGTAGTGTTTAAGTATCTGCTGGAAGATGTGGAGATTGCGCGGGAGTTATTGTCTACGATCTTGAGCGAAGAGGTGGAAAGTTTGGAAGTGAAGCCTCAAGAAACCTCTACAGAAACGAGTGGCGATATCCATATTCTGCGTTTTGATTTCAAGGCTGTGATCAAGAAGAAAAGCGGAGAGATCAGCAAAGTGCTCATTGAGCTGCAGAAAGCCAAACAAGTCTTTAATGTGATGCGCTTCCGGCGCTACCTGGGCGACAATTACCGCAAAGAAGATGTAGTGCTTAACGAGCAGGGCGTTTCTGAAAAATGTCCCTTGCCCATCGTCACCATCTATTTTTTAGGTTTCCCTTTAAACAGCATTAAGTCGGGCGTGGTCAAAATCAATCGGGAGTACCGGGATGTAGTGACCCAGGAAATATTGGACATCAAAGAGGATTTTGTAGAACTGTTGACGCACGATTCCTATTTGATACAAGTGCGTAAGCTACCCAAAGCATCCCGGAGCAAACTGGAGCGCGTGCTGCAAATTTTCAGTCCGATTTACCAAAGTACAGGCGATAGGCATCAGGTGGATTTTCAGGGTGATACCAATGATCCCTTGGTCAAAAAGATGGTTGAACGTTTGGGGCGAGCCATTGCCAGCGAAGAAATTCGGGACAAGATGGATGTAGAGGATGAATTGGATCAGGTCTTTGAGCGGGAGATGAGCAAAAAGGATGAAATCATTGCCGAAAAGGAAGAGATCATTGCCGAAAAGGAAGAAATCATTGCCGAAAAGGAAGAGATCATTGCCGAAAAGGAAGAAATCATCGCGGAAAAGGATAAGTTGTTGATTGAAGAAAAGAAACGGGCAGAAGAGGAAAAGAAACGAGCAGAAGAGGAAAAGAAACGGGCAGAAGAAGAAATTCAAAAAAACCTTGAGTTGCAAAGACAAATTGAAGAGCTAAAAAAGCAAATCAAGTCTTGAGAAACGAGAACAATCGCTCCCCGAAAAATGCCTTCTAAGCGTCGCACATTCGGGAAGCGTAACGTTGAACAATCCCAACCAATCCCTAAACCCTATCAATCAAAAACAAAATCAAAATAAAACAACCCCTAAACCAGCTTGTGCAGTTCCTCCAATTCCGCAATTTCATAAGTAGGCTTCACGGCTCTCGAAGTCTCCTTCCCCGGATTATACCAGCACGTATCCAACCCATACTCCGCGCCGCCGCGAATATCGGCATTCAGGTTATCGCCTACCATCAGCACCGTTTTATGATCGGGGCGACCAATGGCTTCAAAGGCGTAGTCGAAAAAAGCGCGATCGGGTTTGGCGTGGCCGATTTCGTCGGATACCACCACCATTTTGAATAAACCGGCCAATCCCGACCGGGCCAGTCGTGGGCGTTGCACCTCCTTGAGGCCGTTGGTGACTAAGGCCAGCGCGTGCGTTTGGTGCAGTTTTTCCAACAGATTCTGCGCACCCTGAATCAAGGCGCATTGCTGTGAAAGTTGCTCTAAATAAGCACCTGCAAACTCGTCCGCGTCGTAATGGCGCCCAATGGCGTGGAAAAACAACTCAAAGCGCCGTGTACGCAGTTGGGCTTTGCTCAATTGACCGTGCTCGAAAGCCTGCCAGCATTCGCGGTTAATGGTGTTGTAGACCGGGTGGTAGTGATCTTCAAACAGTTCGCCGAAGTCTTCCAGCGCGTTTTTCAGTGCTTCCTGTTCCGAGTGGTTGAAATCGAAAAGGGTGTTGTCGGCATCGAAAAAAATCCAGGTATAAGCCATGAGCCATTTTTTAATGCTGTAAATATTCATTAAACTTGTTGCGACGGGATCATCGCGGGCGCAAAATGGCTCTTTTTTACCCACTCTTTGCCTTTTTTCGGTCACATAGCTGGGCTATGTTCCCTCAAAAAGCCTTTGATTGGGTGACTGAGCGATCCCGAAGGGGGAATGCCCAGTGGGCATTCAAGTGAAGGAATGCGCCAGCAGTGTGTAGTAGCTCATTTTTCCCACCACGCTGCCCCATCGCAACAAGTCTATTCATTTTTTTGGTAATGCACGCAGCGTTTCGTAACTTGTTTTGCGTATAGGAAAAATGCAAAACGGGGAAAGCCACCTTATCCGCCTCTTCGAAGGCTGCCGGCGGGGCGATCGGAATAGCCAGCGAAAGCTTTACGAATGCTTTTATGGCTACGCTATGAGCATTTGTTTGCGCTATTCCACCTCAAAAGAAGAAGCTTCCGAAATCCTCAACGACGCTTTCTTAAAGGTCTTGACGAATATCAACAAGTTTGACCCAGCGCAGCCATTCAAACCCTGGTTGCGTCGCCTGCTCATCAACACAGCTATTGATTATTCCAGAAAAAAACACCGGTTCTCCATGACCCTGGAGTTACCCGAAACGATAGAGCTGCCTGCCGAGGATCTACCTGTGCTTTCGCCGGACGAAGATTTGCTACCCATTTTACGGCAATTGTCTCCCGCCTATCGAATCGTATTTAACTTATACGTCCTGGAAGAATATTCCCATCGGGAAATAGCCGCACTATTAGACATTACCGAAAGCGCTTCCCGTTCGAACCTGACCCGCGCAGTCGAAAAACTTAGGGCGATTTTGACGCCTACAGCTCACAAATTGCTAAAAACGCATTGAGTATGGAAGATTTTTTCAAACAATTCAGGACGAACTGGCAAAACCGCCCCGAGCCGCCTTTTGACGAAAAAGACTGGGACGCTTTGCAAAAAGACCTCGACGGGCAAGCACCACAAAGGCGGCTTGTTGTTTTGCCCTGGTGGAAAATCGGGATACCGCTCGTACTCTTGCTGGCCGCTTCCAATATGGCGTTTTTTATGGAGTGGAAACATCTGCGCCAGACGTTGAAAGCAGTTGAAAAACAACGCGATACGATTTGGATGACCTGTGTGGAATACCAAACGGATACTGTTTTCCGGGAGCGACTAAGCCTTGAAAAAACGCCGCATTTTTGGCATAGACACCTGATCGGCAATCAAGCATACGACAACTACCGGGCGCTTGCGACGCCTTTAGCTTCCCGGAAGGAAGGTGCGCAGCCTGTGTTTGATACCACAACGCTTTTAAGGTCTCCATCTTTGGCCACAAACCCGGGGCTGCTCCTAACTGAAAATACGCCTGTAAGCGCGGTTCAAAATAGCATTTTTTGGAGCGATTTCAAGCCTTTGCCCCTTCCTGTTTTGCTTTTGTCGGGTGCTGATAAACCTGAATTGCCGGCGCTCACTTTATTGCCGCTACCGGCTTCCAAACACAAAAAAAATCTGAAACAAACCTTGTACACCCTCCGACCCAAAGTTTTTGCTGCCGGAATAGAGGGCGGCGGGTCTTATCCTGTTCAAAAAGGGGTGCAATCTCAGTCCGGGTATGCTGCTGGTCTTACGGCTTCGTTAGGTTTTTCTAAGCATATTTGGCTATGGGCAAATGCCGGGTATTTCAATATTCACTTCACCGCTGACCGGATGGGCGAAGACATTGGAATCCCCATCGTGCAGCCGCCTTCTGATGATTTCAGCTTCTTAGAGGCGGAAGCGGGCTTGCCTGCTTTGCAATACGCCATTGGCCTTGCCTGGCATTTTCGAACCGATCATCGGTTTCAACCATTAATCGGCGCAGGCCTTGGCCAAATCTCCAAATTGCCCTACGAAATTACTTACGACTTTGTAAAAGCGTCTGAAGGCATCGAATGGAGCATTGACAAGCAGGTGACTCCGCAGGGGCTGACGCCGGGATTTTTATTGGTCCGAACCGGGTTCGATTATGAAATTTTCGGGCGCTGGCATTGGCAGATGATGGCCTCTTATCGGGCATCCCTGAACAAAACCGCGCAGTATTTCCCGCAGGTATGGGATTTACAAACCGGTTTATTGTACCGATTTTAAAAAAGAAGGATACGACGCAGCATTTAGCCGGACAATATCCGTATAGATAATCAAGGAGCGTGTAGTAAATAAGTTATGGGATTTGGGTGAGAGGATTTTTTCATCAGGCAAGGCGCGAGAAGGGAGCATAGCCTAAGTTACGCGACCGACGATCAACGCAGCCTGATGGAAAAAGCCACCGCACAAACCGGTAAGTTACTTACGACAGGCTCCTAAACCCGGGTTTCATTTTTTTACTTTAAAAATTTGCTAAAAATGAAACAGTCAGTATTGTTCATCCTCTTCCTGCTTGTAGCGGGAACCTCCTGTAAAAAGGACGAAATTCGCGTAATTGACGAATCTTACCAACCGGACATGAGTCCTGCAAGGTTCGCAAACAGCACCAACATGACCAATCCTTATCTCCCAATGGAGCCGGGGAAAAAATACATTTTTGAAGCAATCAGCGACGAGGGCACCGAACGCGTTGAAGTGCAGCGCCTGAATACGACAAAAAACATTTTGGGCATTACCTGTGTGATCGTTAACGACAAAGCATGGCTCAATGGCGTCCTTATTGAAGATACGGATGATTGGTATGCTCAGGACAACGAAGGCAATGTCTGGTATCTTGGGGAAGAAGTAGACAACTACAATGCCGATGGAAGTTTTAAAGACCATGGAGGCTCTTGGGAAGCGGGTGTGGATGGGGCAAAGGCGGGTATTGTTATGCTGGCGAACCCCCAACCAGGAATGTCTTACCGCCAGGAATATTATTTCAATGAAGCGGAAGACGAAGGAGAGGTGGAGGCCATCGGGCAAACGGTGGTCACGGCCTTCGGCACATTCAACAATTGCATCAAAACCCGCGACTGGACGGAACTGGATCCGGTTGCTGTGGAAAACAAGTTTTATGCGCCGGGCAAAGGATTGATAAAGGCCATCCATCTGGAAGACGGAGAAGAAGAAATCCTGATCGCAATCGAATAATCATTACAAAAAAGAATAATTATGAAAAAGACCATTTTTTTCCTGCCTGCGCTACTCTTGCTGTTGTGTTTTCAATGCGAAGACGACGACATCGCGCTGGCCGACTTGCCGGAGTTTGTCCAAAGCTACCTTCAGCAAAACCATCCAGGCGCTGAAATAGAAGAAGTTGAAACAGACACACTCTGTACCGGACAAGCGGTGCTGGAGGTTGTGATTGAAGTTTCGGAAGACGTAGAATTGGAGCTGGTTTTCAGCGCGGAAGAGAACTTGTTGTTTACGGCAAGCGAAATCCGAACCAGCGAGTTGCCTACAGCTGTAACTTCGGCCATTGCAAGCCAATTTTCCGGGGCTACCACCAAAGAAGCGGAGCGTTTAGACGGGGCGGATGGCAGCGTACAATACGAAGTTGAATTGAAAAATGGTTCTGTTGTACTTGATGCCTTGTTTTCTGCTGATGGAGAGTTTATCTGCTCAAAAATAGACAACGAAGAGGACGATGAGGGATAAAGATCAAGCTCAATAGATTACTCCAATCAAGAGTCAATTTTATCCTGCCTCATCAGGGCGAGACGTGAAAAACAACACGTCTTGCCCTCTTGGGGCTTTTTTAGTCGGGTTATTTTCAGCACTCAATAATTCGAATAAATCCACTCCAAAACCTTCTCCATCTCCTTGCGCACATCGTCGGCAGGCACGCTCAGGTTGTTGTGCATAAAGCTGAAAATCATCGTTTTACCGCTTTTGGCGCAAAGGTAGCCGCTCAGGCAATGCACGTGGCGCAGGGTACCCGTTTTGGCAAACACATAAGGATCGTCGTTGTCGCCTGCATACCAGGCTTTGATGGTTCCGGAAACACCCCCGGCGGGCATCATGGCGAACAGCCGCTCAGCCGGCACATCGCGGTAGAGTTGGTAAAGCACCTGAACTATTGAACCCGGCGTGGCCATGTTATAGCGGGACAAACCCGAGCCGTCGGCCCAGATCAATTCCCGGGGTAGCTCGTTGAAAAACTTCCGCTTGGCATAGTCAATCATTTTGGCAGTATTCATCACGCCGAAGACTTTTCCGGAACTCGTCAGCAGCAGTTGTTCGGCTAAAAAATTATCGCTTTCCTGCATCATGCGACGGTAAAGTGCCGGAGTGGCCTTCACGTGCAAGGTTTTGAATTTTTGCGGTAAGCTGAATTTTTCCAGCAACAGGACTTCTTTCCCCAGCGTATCACCAAGCAGGTTGGCAATCATTTCCGGGCTGCACTGATAGGGGATCTGCCGATCCAGCCGGTTGGCGTTGCCAGCTATTTCATTGTATTCGATGAAGTTGCGGTGTTCTTCCCGCCGCACAATGGCGCGTTCATTCGGCAGGTCTTTGTTGTAGACTAAACGCTGCCGGAAAAACTCCGGAAAAACTTCAAACCCGTTGCCGGATTTGCGCACTGCCGCTAAGTTCCCGTAAATGGGAAATGGCGATTTTTCAACCTGGTAATAGTCGCTGTAATCGTCCCAGGCCCAACCCGAACCAAAGCGTTCGTCTTTGTAGTTGGCGGGTGAAAAATACAGGCTGCCTTGGTGATTTTTCAAAAAGCTGAACGCAGTGCTGTCCGGGAAAAAATCGGGATTCAGAAAAAGCGGATTGCCGCTGCCCCAAATGATGAGCGAATCGCCCTGCTCCTTATAATAAAAAGCAGGAATGGTATCGGCCAGCACTTTCCAGGCAGTGTAGAGGGTGAAAATTTTGGTATTGGAGGCGGGGGTAAAATAAAGATCGCCGTTTTTGTTGTAAATCATGCGCTTGTCCTCGGCGTCAAACAAGACGAATCCGGTGAAGCTTTTCGCAAAAACGGGGGATTCTTCGACTAAAATTTTCAGGGTTTTAAAGCTTTTGGCGGGCTTTTTGGTTTGGCTGTAGCTGGCAAAGGAGCACATAAATAATGCTGCGAAAAGCAGATATTTGCAGGTCAGTTTGAAATTGATCACGGGAATCATAGAACAGTTCGTCATGGAATACAGATTTTCACTCATCGTCATTTTTCTTGCCTTGCTGCTGCCTGAAACGCAGGCACAAACAAATACACCAGGCATCCTGAATTGGTTTCAGGAATCCGAAAATTCGATTGTCGCGCTAAAAAACGAAAAAAACCTGATACCGTTGCAGCGATTGGACACTTTAAAAGTTGCCAGTATCGCCATCCGCCTGCCGCAGGGCAATTTTTTTCAGGCTACCCTCGATCAATACCTCCCTACGGTGCAAATGGGCGTAGGGGTTTCAGAAGAAGCAGATTATCAGGCTTTAGCCAAAAAAATCGGACAAACCTATAATGTGGTCATCGCCGCCGTGGACGCGGAAGCCATCCGCGACGACCTTGTAGGGCCTTTCAAGATGATGGATCGCCTTTTTAATGCTTTGCGCCAGGAAACCAACTTTATCCTCGTCGTTTTTGGCCAGGGGGAAGTCTGGGCAAACCTTGCCGTACACAATTATTCGGACGTGTTGCTGTACGCCCCTTTCAACGACCGCTTCACCCAATCGCTGTCGGCCCAGGCGATTTTCGGCGCTGCCGGAATTGATTCCAGGCTGACGTCCGACCTGAGCTATACCTACCGAAAAGGGGATGGTCTGGACATTCCGGGCGGGTTGCGCCTGCGCTTTTCGCCGCCGGAAGCCATCGGCATCAATGGCGATTCGTTGCGAAACGGCATCAATACGATCCTGATGGAAGGCTTGGATGCTCATGCCTTTCCGGGTGTTCAGGTGCTGGTGGCCAAAGAAGGACACATCATTTACCACCAGGTTTTCGGCCATCAGACGTACGACCCCGCATCGCCCCCGGTGGCGCATCAGGATCTTTACGATTTAGCCTCCCTCACCAAAATATCCGCCAGCCTGCCGGCGCTGATGCGGTTGGTTGAAGAAGGCAAAATCGGCTTGGACGACCCCTTGAAAAACTGGTATCCGAAATTTAAAAAATCCAATAAAAAGAACCTCACGTTGCGCCGGTTGCTCACCCACACGGCTCAAATCAAAGCCTGGATTCCTTTCTGGCGCAATACCCTCAAAAAAAACGGAACTTTTAAGAAGAATACTTTTCAGCGCGATTCGACTGCACCGTTTAATGTAAAAATCACGGACAGCTTGTGGTTGCATGAGCAATACCGCAACAAAATTTTTAAAGCCATCAAAAAATCAAAACTCAACAAAGCACCGGGTTACGTTTATTCCGATATGTCTTTTTACCTCTATCCTGAAGTGGTGGAATCGCTCACCGGCCAGCCTTTCGAGGTCTACCTGGAAAATACATTTTACCACCGCATAGGCGCTTATAGCCTGATGTTTAATCCATTGCAATATTATCCGAAAGATTGGATCATCCCCACCGAAAACGATACTTTTTTCCGAAAAACCCAGATTCATGGCGTCGTACACGACGAAGGTGCCATCATGCTCGGCGGGGTTTCGGGGCACGCCGGCCTTTTCGGCAACATCACCGATTTAGCCAAGCTGATGCAAATGTACCTGAACGGGGGCACGTACGGCGGCGAGCGCTACCTGTCGGAAGCGACCCTGAGCACTTTCAACAGCCGTCCTTACGAAAGCGAAGGCATCCATCGGGGCATCGGATTTGACAAACCCCTGTTGGTTTATGATCCGGAAAAAAGCCATACGGCCGCTGCTGCCAGCCCGGAAAGTTTTGGCCATTCGGGCTTTACCGGCACCTTTGCGTGGGTGGACCCCAAAGAACAGCTCATTTTTATCTTTTTCTCCAACCGCGTCTACCCGACCCGCGACAACCGGAAATTGATTGAAATGCGGATTCGGCAGCGGATTCAGGAGGCAATTTATCGGGTAGTTTCTGATAAATAGTTGGCAGGATTTTAGGGGGCAGTTGGCAGGCGGGGACACAAAACAAGGAGCAAATCAATATGGAATATCCGGTACTTTCATCCGTTTTTTACCAGCGCGAAGACGTGGTTCAAATCAGCAAAGACCTGCTGGGCAAATATTTGGTCACTGAATTTGATGGACAATTGACAGCCGGAAAAATTGTGGAAACCGAAGCCTACCGCGGTCCCGACGACAAAGCCTGTCACGCGTGGAACAACCGCTTCACCGACCGCACCCGCGTCATGTACGAGACAGGTGGCGTGGCTTATGTCTACCTTTGTTATGGGATGCACCACTTGTTTAATGTGGTGACTGGCCCGAAAGGCATGGCCCACGCCGTACTCATCCGGGCCATCGAACCAATCCAAAATGTAGAAATCATGCAATTGCGCCGGAATATGACGGCGCTCAAGCCACAACTCACCGCCGGCCCTGGTGCCATGAGTCAGGCCCTCGGCATTAAAACGGCGTTTAATGGTATGAATCTGATGGATTTGGCTTCGCCCATCCGGATTGAAGATCGCGGGGAAGTAGTGGACGAAAGCGATATTTTAACCGGCCCGAGGGTAGGCGTGGAGTCGGCGGGCGAATGCGCTTTGTGGCCTTGGCGGTTTGTAGTGAAGGGGTCGGTTTGGGCGAGTAAATTCCGAAAGTAGGGTCTGTTCTTTATAGCTCAACTCTAAAGAACAGACCCGGACTAAAAAGGCGAATACTAAATAGCTGCGTTTAAATCAAATCCCTCAATTTAAAAGTTACTTTCAGCTTCTCTTCTTCGCGCTTTATGTTAAGGTGTATTTTTTTACCCGTTCGCCCTTGCATTTTATGCGCGATGCCTTCTAATGTAAAGAGGGCGGCAGGCAAGCCATTGAGGGTTTTGATTTCGTCGCCCACCTTCAGGCCGGCCTCCTCTGCGGGGCTGCCCGGCACCACGTTGAGGATCACAAAACTGCCAAGGTTGGGGCCGGAAACAGCGAGGAGCATGCCACTTTTGTCGTATTGAAATTTATCTTTAAACGCCCGGTTCGGGAGCAGGTATAGTTTGCTGCGCACGTAGTCAATAATAATGGTAAACCGGCTCAGAATCTGATTCCCGAGGATGCCGTTGCGGTTGTTGAGATAGCTGGAGTCCATGTCTGGGGAGAGTTCCTGGAAATTGGTGGTTACACTTTCAAAAGAAAATCCGGCAAGCCCAAGCCGGGGAATACGGCCCATAAAACCCTCGATGGTACCGCCCAGTCCCATGCCGATGCTGCTTCGGACGACGTGTGCAGGCAGGTGGAGTTTGGTATTGGTGTTGGTATGCAGCATCAATGCGAGGTTAGCGCCGGAGTCCATCAGTAGTTTAACCTCGGTAGAATCTTCGCTGCCGAGGCGGGTATGCGCGATGAGGTAAGGTTTATGCCGTTTGATTTCTAAGGGCATTTCCACGTATTCTCCTTTGGGCGCCTGGAAATGAGCGGGGTCGTAGAGGGTGATTTTCCGGATCCGGTAGTCAATTTTCACGACAAAACGCCGGAGCAGGTCGGCACCAAGAATCCCCTGAACGTTGATGCCGGCAAATTCTTCAAAGCGGAGGTAGTCTTCTTCCAGCACCAGAATGGCTTGGTTGGTCACGTACAAATCATTCATTTTGATCCGGATGCCATTGGCGAGGTAGGCGTACAATTCCATTTTCAGATCCGATCCGAGCAAGGGAAAACGGCGTTTGTAGTCAACCTGGAGCAAGTCAGTGATTTCGCGGCGGGTGAGAATGGTGTGTTCGGCTCCGGTATCGAAAATAAATCTTAGCGGAAAAATATCGTTGAGGACGATTCTGACAATGATAAAATTGTTTTCGTACTCAAAGGGGATTTCTACTTTTTTCAAACCCTTCGGAAGCATCAGGTCGCGCCGCTGTGCCCCCGATTCAAAAGGGGAAAAGAGCGAAATCAAAGCTGAGATCAGCAGGAATCGGGTCATATTATGTCGGGAGAATGAAGCCATTTTGAGCAAGTATTGATAACTTAACCAACAATTTACCTTGAAATAACGAATAAGGTACGACATTTGAAGTCGCAATATAATTTTGTATCTTGCTATTTTTAAAAAAATGTCTTTTTGCATTCTTGGTTTTTTCAGACTTATTTAGGACTTTTACGCTCTGGAGTTAGTGTTAAAAGAACACCTAATGCAACAAAACGAACAACTTAAATCATCAGGTGTTCCAAACTAACTGCCCAACTTAACACTCGAAGAAGGATAAACAAAGAAGAAGTTACATTTTGTCAACTAAATCGGAGTATTGTATGAAGCTTAAAGTCAACTATTTTGCCAAATGGTTGCTACTCGTTCTGGCTACCGGATTATGTGGGTCTGCATTTGCGCAGCGCACGATTTCCGGCACCATTACAGATGATGCGACCAAAGAACCGCTTATCGGCGCGAACATACTGGTGGTAGGAACCTCCACCGGTACGATCACCGACTTTGACGGTAAGTACGAGTTGAGACTTCCGGATGGCGCAACCCAACTGGAAATTTCCTACACAGGCTACTCGTCGAAGACAGTAGCGATCGGTACATCAAACGTGATGGACTTCACCCTGTCGGCTGGCCAGTTGCTGGACGAAGTGGTGGTGGTTGGTTACGGCACCCAGAAGCAACGGGAAGTAACAGGCTCGGTAACGAGCGTGAAAGCCGAAGACTTCAACGGGGGTAACATCAACGACCCACTCCAGTTGGTGCAGGGTAAAGTGCCCGGTTTGTCCATTTCCAAGATCGGTGGCGACCCGAACGGCGGTTCTACCATCCGGCTTCGCGGTTTGTCTACGCTTGGTGCCAACGCCGAGCCTTTGATTATTATTGACGGCCTGATCGGCGCTTCTCTGGAAAGTGTTGACCCGAATGACATTGCTTCAATTGACGTGTTGAAAGACGGTTCGGCTGCGGCAATTTACGGTTCACGCGGTTCCAGTGGGGTGATCCTGATCACCACGAAGAAAGGAGCAAAAGGTTCTACTTCGGTAGAGTACAATGCCTACGTCAGCTCTGAATCCATCGCCAATCAGGTGGATGTTGCTTCTCCGGCAGAATTCAAGCGCCTGCGTCCGGCCTCTGACCGCGGCAGCAGCACAGACTGGCTCGACCTCGTTACACGCGACGCTATTTCTCACGCACACAACATCGCATTGTCGGGTGGTTTTGGAGGCACGGCTTACCGCGCTTCTTTCAACATTCGTAACATTGAGGGGGTAGGTTTGGGCGATGGTTTTCGTCAACTCAACGGTCGTTTGAACCTGACACAAAAGGCGTTGAACGACAAACTAACGATTGGGGTAAACCTATCGGCTACCAACCGTAAGGCGACTTATGCGTTCCGCGAAGCATTCCGCTACGCAGTCACGTACAACCCAACAGCGCCTGCGTTTTTCCCGGAAGGCAGCACTAACCCATTGGTAGGCAAGTATGGTGGCTACTACCAGGAAGAAAACTTCGACTTCTTCAACCCGTTGGCCATTGCCGAGCAGAGCACCAATAATGGAGATATCAAAGAATTGGTGATGGGCGCCCGCGCTGATTATCAGTTGTTTGAGGGCTTTACAGCTGGCGTTTCCTATGCAGTGCAGCGTGAAAGCGAACAATTCGGCAGCTTCTACGACAAAGATGCTTATTTCCGTGGCTTCAACACGGATGGTTCGGCCAGCATCAGCAGCAACGACCGCCTGAATGAATTGTTCGAAATAACGGGCAATTACACCACAGGTTTTGGCGGCAACAACGTACTGACTTTGTTAGGTGGTTATTCCTGGCAAAACAACGACAGCTACAGCTCGAACGCTACGAATGGTGTCTTCATTTCCAACGACCTAAGCTTTTACGGCCTCGGTGCCGGTCAGGACTTAGACCGCGGACGTGCAGCGCTTGGTAACGGACGTGATGTTTACAAAGTCATCGCTTTCTTTGGTCGCGTTAACTTGAACATTGACGACACGTACTTCTTTATGGCTTCTGCACGCCGTGAAGGCAGCACGCGCTTTGGAGAAGGCAACAAGTGGGGTATTTTCCCCGCGGTGAGCGCCGGTGTTACGCTGAGTAACCTGGTAGACATCGCCGGAGTTGACAACCTGAAACTCCGCGTAGGTTATGGGGAAACGGGAGCTATCCCTCCGGGTAGCCTCCTCGGACAGCGGACTTATGTAGAGCGTGGTTCTTTCTTCTTCAATGGTGGTTTTGTACCAGCTTACGGCCCGGATCGCAACCCGAACCCGGACTTGAAGTGGGAAACCAAAGGCGAATTCAACGCAGGTTTGGACTTTGCTTTGGCTGATTCCAAACTGACCGGCACCTTTGAATACTACACCCGCAGCACCCGTGACTTTATCTACGAAGTAAACGTACCCGTTCCGCCAAATCAGGCTTCCCGCACTTGGGCTAACTTAGAAGACGTTGAGCTGAAAAATACAGGGATCGAATTGAGCCTTGGCTACCTCTTCGGCAACAAAAATGGCGTAAGCTGGGAGCCACGTGTTCTGTTCTCCACTTACAGTACCGTATTGGATACAGTTTCAGTAAGTGGCGAATCTAAATTCCCATTTTTCCAGAGCGGTGGCCAGGTATTCAACGATTTCACTTCTCCGGGCGCACCGGGTCTGAACAACTTGCCAACAATGGTCGTTCAGGGTGGCCAGGAAATTGGTCAGATGTGGGGCTTTACGTTTGATCGCGTAGGTGAAGACGGCAGCTTCGTTTACAAAGACCTTAACGGCGATGGGGTAATCACTTCTGATGACCAATCGGTAATTGGCAATGGTTTGCCGGATTTCTCTCTGGGGATCAACAACTCCTTCACTTTTGGCGATTTTGATTTCAACTTCTTCCTGCGTGGAGAATTTGGCCACGACCTGATCAACAGTTTCCGTACCTTCTACGAGCCACTGGGATCTCGTACTATTGAAAACTTAGTGGTTACGGAATTTTTCAATGAAAACCTGACCGCTACGCCTGCGTTCAACAGCTACTATGTGGAAGATGCTTCTTTCATCGCGTTGGACAACGCAACGCTGGGTTACAAATTGAAATTGCCAGCAGGCGGCAGCTTCAAAAGCTTGCGCTTGTACCTGACAGCACAGAACTTGTTCTTTATCACGGATTACTCCGGCGTAGATCCTTCGGTTCGGTATGCTGACCCGGGTGGAACAGACAACGGTGGTTTCGCTGGCCGCGAATTCAACCCGGATCCGCTGTATCCAGGCCATGACCGCCGGAACAATTATTTCAGAACCCGTTCGCTCATCTTTGGGTTGAACCTTGGTTTCTAATGTCAATCGTTAGTTCTTTCAAAAATGTACGTTATGATCAATAAAACATCTTTTTTTGGGAAAGCGCTTTTGATGTTGGCGTTTCTGACCCCTTTCACCCAGTCGTGTACGAATCTGGATGAAGAGGTTTACGGTCAGTTGACCGACGCCAACTTCCCAACGACAGAGGAGCAATTTATCTCTGCCCTGGGCGCTACTTATACCAGCCTTTATGGTTGGGCGAACCATAACAGCATCTTCTCGCTGCAGGAAATTGCTTCTGACGAGATGATGATCCCACACCGCGGCGCCGACTGGTTTGACGGAGGACAGTGGCTGCGCGTTCACCGCCATGAGTATACGAAAACCGAAGAGTCCATCAACAATGGCTGGGGCTTCCTGTTCGGTGGCGTAAATAACTGTAACCGCGTGATTGACTTGTTCGATCAATTGGTTGCCGACGGCAAGGTTGAAGCGGCAACGGCTGCCGCCTTCATCGGTGAGGTGAAAGTACTGCGCGCGTTGTTCTACTTCTGGCTGCTGGATGCTTACGGCAACGTGCCCATCGTATCAAGCTTCGCTGATGCAGAACCCAACCCGCCTACCAAGTCGCGTGCAGAAGTATATGCTTTCATTGAAAGCGAACTGAATGCGAACGTGCCTAACTTAGCCCGTAAGAAAGACGGTTCTACTTATGCTCGTATGAACTACTACGCTGGCAAAGCGCTGCAGGCTAAACTGTATCTGAACGCTGAAGTTTACACTGGCACAGCACAGTGGGATGCGGCAATCGCAGCTTGCGATGAAGTCGTCAACTCCGGAGCTTATTCTTTGGAAAGCGATTACTTCACGAACTTCAATACGAATAACGCTGGTTCCAACGAGAACATCTTTGTGGTTCCTTACGATGAACAGAATGCTCAGGGCTTTAACATTGCCCAGATGACGTTGCACTACTCCAGCCAGGCTACCTTCAAGTTACAGGCACAGCCTTGGAATGGTTATTGCACCCTACAGGAGTTCTATGAGTCTTACGAAAATTCGGACAAACGCAAAGGTGTTTCGGGCAACCAGAGCATCCGGGGCAACTTCCATGCAGGCCCTCAGTTTGATGCCGACGGTACCCGCACGATTGATTCAGGCGCTGAAACCGGCGACCCTGTACTCGACCCGGATGGCCAACCGTTGACCTTTACGCCGGAAATCAACGAACACTTCCCGAACGCACTCCGCCAGGCAGGCGCGCGGGTTGGCAAGTTCCAATATGCTTTAGGCGCTACTCAGAACCTGAGCAACGACTTCCCGATTCTGCGCTACAGCGATGTTGTGTTGATGAAAGCAGAAGCCCTGTTCCGTAAAGGTACCGGCGATCCGGCGGCTTTAGTGAACCAGGTTCGTACGCGCGCAGGCGTTGCAGAATTCGGAAGCGTCACTGCGGATAACCTGTTGGCAGAACGTGGCCGCGAGTTCTTCTACGAAGGCTGGCGTCGTCAGGATTTGATCCGCTTTGGAAAATACGGGGATGCCCGTCAGTTCAAACCGGCTTCGGATGCGAACAAACGGATTTTCCCAATTCCGGCACAGCAAGTTAACGCTAATCCGCGTCTGGTGCAAAACCCGGGTTATTAATTGCCGTTATTGAATCCGTATAGATTCTAAATGATACATGAGTCATCCCGAATTTTTTGGGATGGCTCATGTCATTTTAGAGCTTGTTCGGGTTTTCGTGATCGAGCGAGGGCGAGGAAATTTTATTTTAGACAAGGCGATTTTTGCAGACGTAGCCGGCAGTTACGGCGAAAAAAATCAACGTAGTATAAAATAAAATTTGCCGTCCGTAGCCGATTGACGGATATCCGATCAAGCTCTTAACCGTTGAGTTTGCTTTTCTGCACAAATGATCGTCGCTTATGCATTCATGCCGCTTGTTTGTTTATACCTCGCTGATGGCGCTCCTGTTCAATTCCTGCGGGGAAAAAAGCGGGGTACCCGCTCCAGCTAAAGATGCCCTGTTCACGGAATTATCCTCCCGGGTAACCGGCATCGAATTCCTCAACCAACTTCAGCATACGGAGGAATTCAATGCCTATACCTATCGGAATTTTTACAACGGTGCCGGCGTTGGAATCGGGGACCTCAACAACGACGGCTTGCCGGATATTTACTTTTGCGGCAACCAGGCGGATAATAAACTCTACCTCAACAAGGGCAATTTTCTGTTTGAAGACATTACCGAAAAAGCCGGGGTTGCCTGTAAAGGGGTTTGGTCTTCCGGCGTTTCCTTCGCAGATGTAAATGGCGATGGCCTGCTCGATATTTATGTGTGCAAATCCGGCGCGCCGATTGGCGAAAACCGCCACAACGAGCTATTTATCAACAATGGCGATCTCACTTTCACCGAAGCTTCCAAAACCTGGGGCATTGCCGACGTCGGCTTGTCGTCCCACGCCGCCTTTTTCGACTACGACAAAGACGGCGATCTGGACATGTACCTGCTGAATAACTCGCTGCGCCCGGTTGGTGGCTATGACCTCATCAAAGACCAACGCCTGAAACGCGATCCTTCCGGCGGCAACAAACTCTACCGCAACGACGGGGAAAGCTTCAGTGACGTGAGCGAACAAGCGGGGATTTACGGCAGCGCCATCGGATTTGGCCTGGGCGTCACCATCGGTGATGTCAACCGCGACGGTTGGTCCGACATCTATGTGTCGAACGACTTTTTCGAGCGGGATTACCTTTATTTTAACAACCAGGACGGCACCTTTACGGAAGCTTTGGAATCCCACCTGCGCGAAATCAGCATGGGCTCGATGGGCGCCGACATGGCCGACCTGAACAACGACGGCTACCCGGAGATATTCGTCACCGAAATGCTGCCGGAAGACGATGCCCGCATGAAAACCAAAACAGTGTTTGAAAATTGGGACAAATACCAAATCAACATCCAAAACGGTTATTACCAGCAGTTTGCCCGCAACGTGCTGCAACTAAACCGGGGCAATGGCCAGTTCAGCGAAATTAGCCGCATGGCAGGCGTTCACGCCACCGACTGGAGTTGGGGGGCTTTGATCGCGGATTTTGACAACGACGGCTACAAAGACATCTTTGTTGCAAATGGCATTTTTAAAGACCTCACCGATCAGGATTACATCAATTTTTATTCCGACCCTAATACCATCCGAAATATCCTGCGCCGCGATAATGCCGTCATCAAACAAATGATAGACACCATCCCGTCGCAGCCGCTGGCGAATTATTTATTTGTAAACAAGGGAGCAATAGCCGGAGACCCTACTGCAACAGGCCTTGCTTTTGAAAACAAAGCAGCCGCCTGGGGTTTGGGCACGCCGGGCTTTTCCAATGGCTCTGCTTATGCCGATTTAGACAATGACGGTGACCTCGACCTGGTGGTCAATAATGTCAATATGCCTCCTTTCGTATACCGCAATGAAACGAAACAGAAAAAACCAGTGCAACATTTTCTGAATATCAAGCTTGACGGCGAAGGTAAAAACCGGTTTGCCCTGGGCGCACAAGTCAGCGTCTACGCTGGCGGACAAAACCATTATCAGGAAATTGCGCCCATGCGCGGGTTTCAATCCTGCGTGGATTATCGCCTCCATTTTGGAATGGGTGCAGCAACAAAGGCGGATTCTTTGGTCGTTTTGTGGCCGGATGGTCGGATGACGCAACTGTCGAATGTACCTGCTGATCAGTTTTTGACGATTAAACAAGCCGAAGCTAAGGCAGCGGTTCTTACCAAATCAAAAAGCACAAAACCTGTTTTTTTAGAAGTCGGCGTATCCTTTGGCATCGGCTGGCAGCACCAGGAAAATTCGTTTGTTGATTTCGATCGAGACCGGCTGATTTTTCACATGGTGTCGTCGGAAGGTCCCAAAATTTGTGTGGGCGACGTGAACGGCGACAAACGGGAAGACTATTTCATCAGCGGCGCCAAAGACCAAGCAGGCGCCCTGTTTGTTCAGTTGCCAAATGGCCGGTTTCGCCAAACCAATCAGGCAATGTTTGAAGCAGACAAAATTTCAGAAGACACCGATTGCCTTTTTTTCGATGTGGATGGCGATGGCGACCTCGACTTGTATGTAGCCAGCGGCGGGAATGAATTTCCCTCCAGTTCCGATGCGCTGCTGGATCGCCTTTACCTGAACGATGGCCGGGGTAATTTCAAACGCCTGACGCCAGCGCCCGGCATTTCCAGATTTGAAAGTACTTCCTGTGTGAAAGCTGCCGATTTTGATGGCGACGGCGATCTCGATTTGTTTGTAGGAACGCGACTGAAGCCCTTCCTGTATGGCGTGCCGGTCAGCGGTTGTTTGTTGCAGAACGATGGCAAAGGTAATTTTACGGATAGAACCAAACAATTGGCGCCGGGACTGTTGCAATGCGGCATGATTACCGATGCGGCCTGGTCGGATATTGACGGCGACGGCGACCCCGACCTCACGGTGGTGGGGGAGTGGATGCCGGTGAAAATGTTCAGGAATGACTTAAAACAGGGCGGCGGTTTCCCTGAGGTTTCTGAATCTGCTGGTTTGGCCGGCAGCAACGGGTTTTGGCACTGTGTGGAATCCGTTGACCTTGACGGCGACGGTGATATGGATTTTCTTTTGGGCAACCACGGCTTGAACAGCCGGATCAAAGCTTCGGCGACGCGCCCGGCCACCTTGTATGTCAACGATTTTGATGAAAATGGCACGGCGGAACAAATCCTGTGTACCTACAATGGCGAACGCTCCTATCCTTTGGTGTTGCGGCAAGACCTCGTCGCACAATTGCCTTCCCTCAAGAAAAAATACCTGAAACACGCGGCCTACAAAGAGCAAACCATCGAAGATATTTTTACACCCCAGCAATTGGAGCGGGCCATCCGCCTGAGCGCTTACCGCTTAGAAAGCGGCTGTTTGATCAACGACGGCAAAGGCCGGTTTGAATGGCGGGCTTTGCCCCTACAAGCCCAGATCGCGCCGGTCTACGCCATTTCGGTGCAGGATTTTGATGGCGACAACAAGCCAGACCTGCTGTTGGGCGGAAACTTTTGCCGCTCAAAACCAGAGGTTGGCATTTACGATTCGAGCTACGGGTTAGCCTTACGTGGCAATGGCAACGGCGTTTTTTTGCCCATGCGACCGGAAGATTCGGGGTTCTTTGTTAAAGGAGAAATCCGGGATATTCAAAACATCCGCATTGGAAAGCGCCATGTAGTTTTGGTGGCCAAGAACAACGACAAGATGACGGCGTTTGAGAGAAATTGATCTTTTACACGTATATTCGCACACTTAAAAATCAATCACTACAACATGAAATACCTGATTTATAGCGCTTTCTTTTGTGTGCTGACTATTTTTTGGAGTTGCAGCCAGACTTCAGAATACAAGCGCATGGAAGCGCGCGAATTGGCCAGCGGCGAGCGGCATGATTCGCTGTTTCTCGGAATTTATTTGGGCATGAGCAGCAAAGACTTCTACGCCCATTGCTGGGAAATGAATAAGAAGGAACTCATCAAAGAGGGCATGAACAACTCCAGCGTTCAGTACATTCCCAAAGAGTTGAAACACCCGGGCAAGATGTATTTTTACCCCAAGGTTTGGGAAGACAAAATCTATGAAATGCCGATTTCTTTTGTCTATGATGCCTGGGCGCCATGGAATAAGGAGTTGTTTGCTGACAGCCTTCAGGTAGATGTTCGCCGGATGTTCGAGGTCTGGTATGGCGAAGGGTTTATGGAAATCTCCCACCCCCAACGTGGCCCTGCTTTCGTGAAAATGGATGGAAACAGGCGCATTACCATCTGGAAAGAAGACGACCAGCGGGTGCGGGCAAGTATTACGGATGTGCCCACGGAGAAGATTGTGGAAGCGCAACTTGCGGAGATGGAGAAAGAGAGGGAGAAGGAGAGCGGGGGAGAGAAATGAGTTGGCAGGCAGCAGTTGGCAGGATTGATTTCGTTTCGGATGAAAGTAACCGACACTTTGAAAATACGTAAGCTACTGCCAACTGAAAACTCAGTGAGCGTTGCTAATCTTTAGGACACGCTCCTTAAGGAGTTTCGAATTTTGAAATGCCGGGTATCAGAATAAAAACATCATGCGGATCATACCATATTTTGCCCCTTGTCCTCCCGCTTGTGCGGAACAGGCTTTGCACTTTGCCTTTTGCCTCTTGCGCTCCCGCTTGTGCGGAACAGGCATTGCTCTTTGCCTTTTAGCAACAAGCTGCAAACCATCCGAACAGCCCGTTGGAGATACCCTGTTCACCACGATGCCTGCTGCTAAAACGGGCATTGATTTTGCCAATAACCTCGAATACAACAGCGCTTTCAACATTTATACCTACCGCAATTTTTACAACGGCGGCGGAGTAGCCATCGGCGACCTCAACAACGACAGTCTGCCGGATGTCTACTTCACGGCCAATATGGGTAAAAATCACCTGTACCTCAACAAAGGCAATTTCAAATTTGAAGACATCACCGAAAAAGCCGGGGTAGGAGGCACAAAGGCCTGGTCTACCGGCGTGGCGATGGCAGACGTGAATGGCGACGGCCTCTTAGATATTTATGTTTGCAATTCCGGCGATATTGAGGGCGACAACAAACAGAATGAGCTGTTTATCAACAACGGAGACCTGACTTTTACAGAAAAAGCTGCCGAATACGGCCTTGATGATAAAGGCTATTCGACCCATGCCGCGTTTTTCGACTACGACAAAGATGGCGACCTGGACATGTACCTGCTGAACAATTCTTACCAGGCCATCGGGAGTTTTAATTTGCGTAAAAATATTCGGGGTGTGCGCGACCCCGTCGGCGGCCATAAACTTTTTCGCAATGACGGTGACAAATTTACCGACGTAAGCGAAGCTGCGGGCATTTACGGCAGTGTCATCGCTTTTGGACTGGGCGTCACGGTAGGAGATGTGAACCGGGACGGCTGGTTGGATATCTACGTGTCGAACGATTTTTTTGAACGCGATTACCTCTACATCAATCAAAAAAACGGCACGTTCAAAGAAATGCTGGAAGAACAAATCCGCTCCATCAGCGGCGCGTCCATGGGCGCGGATATGGCCGATTTTAACAACGACGGCTACCCAGAAATTTTCGTAACCGAAATGCTCCCGGAACCCAACGAGCGTCTGAAAACCGCCACCACCTTTGAAAATTGGGATCGCTATCAATACGGCGTAAAAAATGGCTACTACCACCAGTTCACGCGCAATATGTTCCACCTAAACAACGGCGACGGCACGTATAGCGAAATCGGCAGGCTATCCGGTGTGGAGGCGACCGACTGGAGTTGGGGGGCGCTAATTGTGGACTTGGACAACAACGGGAAAAAGGACATTTTTGTAGCCAATGGCATTTACCAGGATCTGACCGACCAGGATTTTCTCAATTTTATTGCCAACGAAGAAGTGCAGCGCGCCGTCATTAGTAAGGAAGGCGTTGACTATAAAAAGCTTATTGATTATATCCCGTCGCGTGCCGTTTCCAATTACGCTTTTTCACGCGAAGGCGGCGAAAATGGTTTTCGCTTCACCAACCGCGCCAAAGACTGGGGCTTAGACGCGCCCGGTTTTTCCAACGGTTCGGCTTATGCTGACTTAGACAACGACGGCGACCTTGATCTGGTCGTCAATAACGTCAACATGCCGGCATTTGTCTATCGGAATGAAACCCACACCAAGCATCCTGGAAACCACTTTCTCCAACTAACGCTGAAAGGCAACGGTAAAAATCCGTTCGCCGTTGGCGCAAAGGCTGCAGTTTTTTACCAAGGGCAACAATACTATTTGGAGCAAATTCCAACCCGCGGGTTTCAGTCGTCCATCGAAAATCGCCTGCTTTTTGGTCTGGGGAATATCGAAGTGGCCGATTCGCTGCTGGTGGAATGGCCGGATGGAAAATTCACGCTGCGCACGAAAGTGCCGACGAATCAATCGCTCACCTTGTCGCAAGACGAAGCGACGGAACTGCCTCGGGCACAACAAAAAGCTTCGGCGACAATATTTACCACGGTAGCGCCTCCCTTTGAATACCGCCACGAAGAAAATATTTTCGTGGATTTCGACCGCGACCGCCTGCTTTATCACATGCTGTCGGCGGAAGGGCCGAAAGTGGCGAAAGGCGATGTGAACGGTGACGGGTTGGAAGACTTGTACATCGGCGGCGCCAAAGACCATCCCGGCAGCCTGTTTGTTCAAAAACTAAGCGGGCGCTTTCAAGCGACCAACCCGGCTTTATTTGAAAACGACCAACTCTCCGAAGACGCCGGCGCGCTGTTTTTTGACGCCGATGGAGACGGAGATCAGGATTTGTATGTCGCTTCCGGCGGCAACGAATTTGTAGCCGGGCATTCGGCTTTAATTGATCGCCTGTATTTGAACGACGGCCGCGGGAATTTTTCCAAATCGCCGCAATTTCTGCCAACCAACAAAGCAGAAAGCACGTCCTGCGTAGCGGCTGCCGACTACGACCAGGATGGCGACCTCGATTTGTTCGTGGGCGTTCGCCTTCGACCGGAATTGTATGGCGTACCTTGCAACGGCTATATTTTGCAAAACAACGGGAAGGGCAAATTTACCAATGTGACGCCTTCTATCGCTCCGGGATTGAAAGAAGTTGGTATGATTACGACGGCAATCTGGGCGGATCTGGATGGCGACAAAGACCCCGATCTCATTATAGCCGGCGACTGGATGCCGGTTCGGGTTTTTAAAAACCAAAACGGCAATTTTACAGAAACCACAGAAGCAGCCGGCCTGCTGAAAACGAATGGCTGGTGGAATACCCTCGTCGCTGCGGATGTGGATGGTGATGGCGACGTGGATCTGATCGGCGGCAATCACGGCTGGAATTCCCGCCTGCGCGCCACGCCCGAGCGCCCCGTTTCGATGCACGTGAACGACTACGACCAAAACGGCACCGTGGAACAGATTATATGCAGCTACAACGGCGACAAGGCTTACCCTTTGGCGCTGCGCCACGACTTAGTTGCCCAACTGCCTGCACTGAAAAAGAAATACTTGCAATACGCCAGCTACAAAGACCAGACGCTGACCGACATCTTCACACCGGAACAATTAAAAAACTGCGTGGTGCAGGAAGTCTATCACTTGGCCACCACGCTGTTTGTAAACAACGGCAAAGGCGAATTTGAAATGATCGCCCTGCCCATTGAAGCGCAGTTTTCGCCGGTTTGTGCAATCCTGGCCGACGATTTCAACGGCGATGGCCATACAGATATCCTGCTGGGCGGCAACTTCTTCCGCGTCAAACCCGAAATGGGTCGCTACGACGCCAGCTACGGCACGTTGTTGCTGGGCGACGGCAAAAACGGATTCCGGGCGGCACCTTCGGCGATTTCCGGGTTAAAAATTGGCGGGGAAGTTCGGGATTTGGTTGCTTTGAAAGCAGGGAAAGATAAGTTGATTTTTGTGGCAAGGAATGATGATACGGCGGTGTTTTTAAAGCAGGGAGATTGAAGGATGTTGTTGCCTTAGAGTCAGCACAGGAGGCAGGGATAAGTAACGTACTTGCCGATGGCAGGGGAATTTTGTTATCTTTGTATAAAATCATTCAACAATGAGCGTCCAAACCGTATATGACCATGTGGCCGATTTCATTGCCAGTATGGATCCTAAACGGGTGCTGGAAATGAAAGCGCCCGAAGCCATGAGCATCCGTCTGGAGGATTTGATAGACAAAGAAAAAGAAGGGATGCTTACGACTGAGGAAAAAGATGAATTGGATCATTATATTGTGCTTGAGCGGTTGATCCGGCTGGCTAAGGTGCATGCGCGGATTCGGATTGCGCGGGCATGAGTCGTAAAATTCCCGAACCCCTCCGAAGAGCAGCTTCCCAAAGTGCCGGCTATCGCTGCGAATACTGTCGTTTACCGTCGGCGATTCTTTCTACGGCTTCCATGTTGATCACATTATTAGTCGCAAACATGGCGGCGAAACAACCCTTGATAATCTCGCCTACGCCTGCCCCGATTGCAATCGGAGCAAAGGGTCTGACTTAGGCACCTTCCTCTATAATAGCTCCGTTCTTATCAGGTTTTTTAATCCCCGCGGCGATGATTGGAATACTCATTTTGAATTAACCGAAACAGGCGTCATCCACCCAAAAACGGACATTGGTGCTGCCACAATAAAAATTTTTCAGATCAACCATCCTGACCGCATTATTGAACGGAAATTGTTGTGGCAAGTGGGGTTAATGGGATATTTTTAGGCGATGTTTCTTTTTTTTTAAAAGCCGTTCAGTGTGGTTTGATGTTGTGATTCAATCGGATGGTCACGCCTTTCACCTTTAATTTTGTTTGGTAACCCCAGAATGCCTCCCCACCTTCATCGTGCTCGACAGCCGACCAGGGAATAAACAGTGGTTTATGGCCCGGTGAAAACAGACGCATCGTTCTGAGCCACAATCCCCGGTCATCTGCTTTAAAGCGGAGGGTGTAATTGTATCGGGAAAGGTTGATCATGCCGCTTCCGGTTTGCAGGTCTGAAGGCATGGGTTGATGGGTTGCGAAGGAGGCCGCCAGTTGCTGCCAGCCAAAGAAACTGATGAGGTAAACGACTCCGCACCAGAATAGTGGAAAAATGATCAAAAAGCCCAGGATGATGAAAATGGCGAGCAGGGTGTCTGATGTTTGCATCGTTGATTTTAAAAATTATTTGAACTAACAGGATTAAACGGTAATTTACTTCGGTTTTTACATTTCTGCAAACCGATCCTGCTATGGCGTCACACATTTTTAAAAAAAACTCCCTGCTCATTGCCCTGTTTTGGGTCAGTCTGGCCTCAACAGCGCAACAACCTTTCCAGTGTGACGACGAATTTTTTCTTTCGACTTCCCGGCGGGGCTTTAATTGGGGCGCTATTAACCGCTTTCGGGTGGATTCCCTGCTGGCCTTTTATCCGAATTACGATCCGCTCTTCTTCGACGAAACCATCCGGATTGTTGCGCTGGGATACAGCGTGGGTGACAATCATTTGTACGGACTCGATCCGTTTACCTACCGCCTTTATCGCATGGATGCCGGGGGTAATGCAACAGATTTGGGCATTCCGCCGGGCTTAGACACCAGTTACAGTTATTTTGCGGGCACCGTTAATCCGTTTGGCAATACCCTGGTGCTCATCGGAAGGAACAAAACGACGGAAACAGACGAGCGCTATTATCAGATTAGCCTTACAAACGGCAGTTTTATGTCGAGTTCGCTGACCATCGTCAGCGACATCGCTACCCGCATTGACGACATTGCTTTTGATCCTGTTTTCGGAACCCTGTTCGGCTACGACAGCAGGAACCGGCACTTAGTTAACCTCAGCACCAGCGGAGTTGTTACGAGCGTGGGCTTTCAAACCCTGAGCGGCATCAGCTACATGGGAGCCATTTTTTTCGATCGCCACGGCAACCTGTTTACTTATGGCGCTGCCGGCGGTGCAGAGACGACGCTTTATTTGCTCGACAAACGAAATGGTGCCATTGTTACCCAAAAAAGTCCCGGTCCCCCCGGAAATTTCACTGACGGTTGCTCCTGTCCTTTTCGTATCGTGTTTGAAAAAACCGTCGCACCGCTTTTGGTATTGCCTTGCGGCGAAGTGACCTATACCTATCGCATCTACAACACATCCGGATCGGCTTACACCCAGGTTGACCTGATTGATACCCTGCCAGCGGGATTTGTAATCACGCAAATGAACGGGGTACCCGCCATTAGCCAGGTTTTGAGCAGCGTTGGAAGCAATGTGCTGTATATCCGGGATTTACACGTTTTACTGGGTGAAAATATCATCACGGTGCGGGCAAGGGTAGGGGATGTGCCGCCGGGTGTGTACGGCAGCCAGGCGTTTTTTGGCCCTTTTCCCAAAGCTTTCCCGGATCCTTTTTTGTCCAATGATCCTTTGGCACCGGGCAACGACGACCCGACCCTCGTGACGGTGGTAGAACGGGAGGACGTGCTGAGCGATACCTCCCTCGTATTGTGCTATGCAGGCGCCTCGCTGACCCTGAACGCCGCAGCGGGTGCAGACGCTTATTTATGGAGCGACGGTTCCACCAGCAGCACGCTGGACGTGACGACGCCCGGATTGTACTGGGTGGAAGCGTCTACGGCGTGCGCAAATTACCGGGATACATTGCATGTTCTGGAACCAACAGAGCCTTTATCGGTTGATTTGGGTGCCGCCCGCAGCATCCGGCTGGGCGATCAGTTTGTACCCGATTTTCAAACCAATGCGACGGGGGCGCTCCAATTTTCCTGGTCGGCTTCAGGCATCACTACCCTGAGCTGCCCCGATTGTGCGCGGCCGGTAAGCCAACCGCAGGAAGATACCTACTACCGGCTCCTCCTCACGGACGGCGATGGTTGCCAGACTGGCGACAGTGTATTGGTGACCGTTATCCCTGCCTTAGACGTATATGCGCCGAATGCTTTTAGCCCAAATGCAGACGGGATCAACGATGTGTTTTACCTTCAGGGGAAAGTTGGCGCGCCGATCCGTTACCTGCGCGTATTCGACCGCTGGGGCGCGTTGGTTTTTGAATGCCTCAATGGAACACTCAACGACCCGGCTTGCGGCTGGAACGGGAAATTTAAAGGCAAACCCATGCCGGAAGGGGAGTATGTTTTTGTGGCAGAAATGGCTTTGCCTGGGGCATTCAGCCAGCAGCTTTCTGGCTCGTTCTCCTTACTGCGCTGAAAAACCTGATTTTTTTTAAATGACTATGGTAATCTTACCAAAAAATATATCTTTGCATCCGTTTTTGAAGTGACAAAGGTCAAACGAGCAGAAAAATGGATCCCTTATTACCTTTTTCAATTCCTGTGAAGGGGTTGCACCACGGGTTGCATCAATTTGATTTTCAGATTGATCGTTCCTTTTTTGAGCAGTTTGAAGCCTCTCCGATAGCGGAGGGGAACGTCGAAATGACGTTGTATTTTGACAAGCGCCCGGAAATGTTTGTCCTCGAATTTGAATTCGAAGGCAAAGTTCGGACGGAGTGTGATCGCTGTACGGCGGCTATTGATCTTCCAATTGCCGATGCGCAGCAGTTGCTCGTCAAATTCAGCTACGAAGTGATGCCGGAAGAGGCAGAAGTGATTTACGTCAACCCCGAGATCACGCATTTCAACGTAGCGCAATACGCCTATGAGTACATTTGTCTGGCTTTGCCGATGATCAAAGTGTACGATTGTGAAGACGAAGATCCGCGTCCCTGTAATCAGGAGATGCTTCGGTTGATCAGTCAGGGCGATACAAAACAGGACACAGAGCCGGAGGGAAAGAATTCCATCTGGGAAGCATTAAAAAATTTAGATCAGGATAATCCATAAAATACAAGCACAATGGCACATCCCAAGCATAGACACTCGAAGCAACGGACACGTACGCGCAGAACGCACCACAAAGCAGCTACGCCGCAAATTGCTACTTGCTCGAAGACAGGCGAGAAGCACATGTTTCACCGCACATATTTTGACGCTGACGGCAACATGCTGTATCGCGGTAAAGTTGTGGTGAAAGCCCCTGAGATAGAGGCATAGCAACGCGCTTCAACGGATAAAAAAGCAACAAGCTCCCATCGAAAACTAAAGCGATGCGGGGCTTTTTGTGTTGAAAGACTAATTTGTGTCTGTCTTTATAGTCCGATAACTGCGTTGTATTTTGCCCCAAAATTGGTCATTTACGCGAGTAAACTCGCATTTTTGGGGCAAAACACGCCTTGTTCTCGAACTCTAAAGAACAGACACGGGACTAAATGGACGAACACTAATTTGTGTCTGTCTTTATAGACAGTCTAAAAAATCTAACATCTATATATAATACCAGTCCATGAAAAAAATCATCCAAACCGACAAAGCGCCTGCGCCAATAGGCCCTTACAATCAGGCCATTGTGTGCAACGGCATGCTCTATGCTTCCGGCCAAATTGCGATCAATCCGGCTACCGGCGACTTGGTCACCGAAAACATTGAAGCGGAAACGCGCCAGGTGATGGAAAACATCAAAGCCATTCTGGAAGCTGCCGGCCTCACGTTTGAGCACGCGGTGAAGTGTTCTGTTTTTGTGAAAGACATGCACAATTTTGCCCGCATCAATGCCGTCTACGGCCAATATTTCAACGATGAAACCGCTCCTGCCCGCGAATTGGTGCAGGTCGCAGAGTTACCGCGTTTTGTGAATATTGAGATTTCGATTATTGCGGCACTTGATTAATCCTGATGACGAAACTTTAATTCGGCAACCTGACTTATTGTAACTATCCAGCCGCTTTGAAATGCTTTTTGCCATACGACCTCGGAGAGGTCAGAGGTTTGTAGAAATGTAGCATTTCAATGTTTTCCCGACCTCGGAGAGGTCGAAGTTTTGCAGAAAATAGCGTTGAAACAAACGTTCGACCTCTCCGAGGTCGGGAATTAAGGTCAACCCGATGCATTTCTACAAACCTTTGACCTCTCCAAGGTCGGAAATCATAAGTATTTAGGGGCGGCTGGACAGTTATTATTTCAGCGACCCTAAGTAATCATTGAGGCTGCCAACTGAACAACTGCCAACTCAAATAAAATGGATCATAAAAAAACCGTACTCTCCTGCATTCAACCCACGGGCGACATGCATTTTGGCAACTATTTCGGTGCCGTGAAAAACTGGGTGGACTTACAAGCCAACTACGAGTGTTTCTACGGGGTTGTGAATTACCACGCCATGACGATGCCTTACAACCCGCAGAAAATGAGGGAAGTAACGTGGGAGTTCATCATTAACCTGTTGGCGGTTGGTGTCAAGCCGGAATACCTGTTCATCCAATCCCTGGTGCCGGAACATACCGAGTTGAGTTGGATTTTTAACTGTTTCACCTCCTACGGACAGTTGACCCGCATGACGCAGTTCAAAGACAAAAGCGCACAGAGCGAAACCTTAGCAGAAGGCTTTATTTCTGCCGGACTGTTCGACTATCCGGTGCTACAGGCAGCAGACATTCTGATCTACCGCGCCGATTATGTGCCGGTTGGCAAAGACCAGGATCAACACTTGGAGCTGACGCGCAACATCGCCCAGCGCTTCAACAACCAGGTAGGCAAAGAATTTTTCGTATTGCCGGAACCCCTTTACACGGAAACCCCGATCATTCGATCCCCGGCCGACCCTGCTAAAAAAATGAGCAAAAGCGCCGGTGAAAAGCACTACATCAATGTCTTTGGAGAAGAAGCGGTGATCCGCAAACAAGTCAAAACCGCCGTCACCGACACGGGCGATACCCCTGCCGGGGAAATGAGCGCCGGCGTAAAGAACCTGTTTGAACTGCTGCGGGCAAGCGGCGGTTTGGAAGCCCACGCTTCGCTGACAGAAGATTATCGCGCCGGAAACCTGAAATATTCCTTGTTGAAAGAAGCCGTCGCCGATGCCTTAGTGGCGGTCAGCACCCCTTTCCGCGAACGCAAAGCGGAATTGAGCGGTAAGAAAAAAGAGGTGGAGGAGATGGTGAAAGCGAGTTCTGCGGAGATCAGGAAAAGGGCACAGGAAACGGTGAGGGAGGTGAAGGAACTGGCAGGATTGATTAATGTATAATTAAGGAATCATGAAAATCATCTGCATCGGCCGCAACTACGCCGAACACGCCAAAGAATTAAACAACCCGATCCCTGAGAACCCGGTTGTTTTTATGAAGCCGCCGTCGGCCATGCTGGTGAATGGCAAGCCATTTTACTATCCGGACTTCACAAAAGACCTCCACTACGAATGCGAAGTGGTGCTGAAAATCTGCAAAAATGGCCGCCACATACAACCCGAATTCGCTGCCGAATACTATGACCAGATCGGTTTGGGCATAGACTTCACCGCGCGCGACGTGCAAGATCAACTCAAGAAAAAAGGCCATCCCTGGGAAATTGCCAAAGGCTTCGACGGTTCGGCGGTCATGGGCGGTTTTTTGCCTTTGTCGGATCTGCCCGATCGTGCGGCCATCGAATTTCAACTGAAAAAAAACGGTGACGTGGTGCAGCACGGCAATACCAGCGATCTGCTTTTTCCATTCGAGGCGATCATCGTTTACGTTTCCAAATATTTTAAGCTACAGGTCGGCGATTTTATTTTTACAGGGACGCCGGCAGGAGTTGGCCCGGTACAAATTGGCGACAAATTAGCAGGTTTCATCGTTGCAAAAGACGGCACACGGCAGTTGCTGGCTTGTGAAATCAAATGAGTACACGTCCAAGTGAGGGCGTCACTTGAACGTGTACTGTCGTCAACTTAAGGTTTTTTAGGTGTAATCTGCTGAGGCACGAAGCAGGTGACCTCTCAAAAAACCGGTTCCCGAATCGCAAAAATTGAGACGACACCTGCCGCTTTAGGGCGGCGAGATGTCTCCTCTATTTTTGCCATCAAATTTATGCTTTCCCAGCGGGTTTCAAAAGAAGGGTTGGGTGAAATTTGCTTCTTTTAAAATGGCGAATTGGCCAACTTGTATTTTGTTTTCGGGCCGTTTACCAACTTGCATTTTGCCTCCGTAGGCCTCATGAGTACGGCCATTCGCGAGCTTGTCTGCGTGTGAATTGGCGACAAGGGAGATAAAGTAAAAAACAATTCCTATTTTTGCCCCTGTTTTAGGCAGTAAGCCATCCAATTTCCCTTAATTGTTTGTTTTTCAATCGAATAACATGCCATATCTATTTACTTCCGAGTCCGTCTCTGAAGGACACCCGGATAAAATTGCCGATCAGATATCGGACGCCCTTGTAGACCACTTCTTAGCTTTCGACCCAACCTCTAAAGTTGCCTGCGAAACCTTGGTTACCACAGGACAGGTTATTTTGGCGGGCGAAGTTAAATCCAGCGTGTATTTAGACGTGCAGCAGATTGCACGCGACGTCATTCGCCGGATTGGGTACACCAAGTCGGAATACATGTTTGAGGCCAATTCTTGTGGTATTTTGTCGGCCATCCACGAACAATCGCCTGACATTAACCGCGGTGTAGAACGCACGAATCCTGAAGATCAGGGTGCCGGCGACCAGGGGATGATGTTTGGCTACGCCAGCAATGAAACGGATGACTACATGCCGTTAGCCCTTGACCTGGCGCATAAAATCCTTCAGCAATTGGCGGAAGTGCGCCGCGAAGGTAAAATCATGACCTATTTGCGCCCCGACGCCAAGTCGCAGGTGACGATTGAATACAGCGACAACCACGTGCCACAGCGCATTGATGCGATTGTTGTTTCTACCCAACACGACGAGTTTGGCGAAGACGAAAGCATGCTGGCTCAAATTCGCAAAGACATGATCGAATTGGTCATTCCGCGCGTGAAAGCCCAACTGAAACCTTCGGTGCAAGCCCTGTTCAACGACCAGATCACGTACCACATCAACCCAACGGGCAAGTTTGTCATCGGGGGGCCTCACGGCGATACCGGACTGACGGGCCGAAAGATCATTGTAGATACTTACGGCGGTAAAGGCGCACACGGCGGTGGCGCGTTTTCGGGCAAAGACCCTTCCAAAGTGGACCGTTCGGCTGCTTATGCAACGCGCCACATCGCGAAAAACTTAGTGGCAGCGGGGGTTTGCAACGAAGTACTGGTGCAGGTATCTTACGCCATTGGCGTCGCCAAACCCACCAATGTGTACATCCAAACGTATGGTACGGCCAAAGTTGGCCTCACAGATAGCCAAATCGGCGACAAGGTGCAGGAGATTTTTGACATGCGCCCTTATGCCATTGAGCAACGCCTGAAACTTCGCAATCCAATTTATTCTGAATCTGCGGCTTATGGCCACATGGGTCGCAAGCCGGTCGTAAAAATGGTCAGCTTTACGGATGGCTCCGGCCAGAAAAAAACGATGGAGGTGGAAACTTTCACCTGGGAAAAATTGGACTATGTAGATAAAGTGAAGGCCGTTTTCGGGCTTTAGGTTGGTTATTGGTTACTGGTTATCTGTTACTGGTTACTGTTACTGGTTACTGGTGGACGCCGGTTGGGAAGATGGTTCCTGACCGGCGTTTTATTCGTTTTGAATTTAGAACCAAAAAACGCCCCCCGAAAATTCCTGGCGCGCAACCACCAGTTGTCGGATTACCAGAAAAAATCGAATGCCAATTTTGTCAAACTCAGTCGGAAATTGTACCAACTGCGTCAATACAAAGCCTTAGTGTCCGCACGAAATTTCCACCAGCGTAGCGCCGACCTGCTCGGGCAGGTGCAACGCATGCAACCCCTGTCGAATAAAGACTGGCTGGAAGAGGCGGTGCGGAAGGAGCGTTTGATGATTTGAAAATTTGGTGATTTGAAAATTGCTGTTTATTCGCCCGCCCATCCCAAATTTTCAAATCAAAAACCCTTATCTTTGCAGCACAAAAATACGCCTTTCATGAAACGATTTCCCGCCTTATGCGCCATAGCGCTCCTTGCCTTTGTTTTCAGTGGATATTCGGTTTCCGGACAAGTGGAATTGCCCAGAAAAAGCCCGAGAGCCAGCGTTTCCTACACGGTTGGGTTGACTGACATCACCATTCGCTATTCCAGTCCGGCAGTGAGCGGCCGCGCCATCTGGGGTGCCTTAGTGCCCTATAACCAGATCTGGCGCGCGGGTGCCAACGAGGCAACCACCATCGAGTTCAGCACCGACGTCAAGATAGAGGGCCGGTTTTTGCCGAAAGGCAAGTATACTTTTTTCCTCATTCCGCTGGAACGCGAAACCTGGACGGCTGTTTTTAACCGCTTTGTCGAGCAATGGGGCGCTTACAGCTATGATGAAAGCCAGGATGCCCTGCGAACGCCAGTGCGGGTAAATACGTCCGATTACAGCGAAGAACGCCTGAGTTATCACCTTTCGGACGCCGGACTGGGCAGGGGCTATATTCGATTATGGTGGGAAAAGCGCCAGGTTTTTGTACACATCGAAACAGACGTGATCCGCCAGGTGCTCAACAATATGGAACTCAATATTTCCAATGCAGCAGAAGAACGGAAGTGGGAACTCTATACCCAGGCCGCTGATTTTTTAATCAACAGCGGCGACGAAAACTATTTAGATCAGGCGTTGCAATACGCCAACCTCTCCACCAGCCTCCTCAACCACTCCTGGAACTGGTGGGTGAAGGCGCAGGTGCTGGCCAAAAAAGGGGAATACCGCCAGGCGGTCAGCAGCGCCAATAAATCCATAGACGCCGGAAAAAACAATACCGGCGACAGCTTTTTTGCCAATGCTAAGGGCCATATAGAGCAAGCTATTTCGGAGTGGAAATCGAAGATTTAGAGCTTGCTTGGGAATTCCGGAACAAGCTCTTAAACCAACTTTCCCAGAGCAACCAGGCCAGCACACCCCCGTATTCCAGCGCTACGAAGGCGTAAGGTTCCCGGTACCCATCAGGGCCATAGCCGGCATAAGTCAGGAAAATCAAGGCTGTCCACACGATGGGGTAATGCCAGCGCGTGAACAGGCTCCATACCAAAGGCAGGGCGAGGTACCAGGGGTGAACGGTGGTTGCAAACAACAAATACATGCTGATGGCAAACAAGGCCGCAGGGGGCAGCGTTTGCCAGGAAGCCCGGCGCTCGAACAGGGCTTTGAGCAGCACCAGCAGGGCCGTCAGCGCAGCCAATGCCGGGCCAATGTAGCGGATCAGGTTTTGGCCGGAGTAGTCTTCCCCAATTTCACGCGCTATGTAATAAATACTGGCATTGAATTCAAATTGCCTGAAGTACAGGTTCAGGCTGGCACCGAAGTTGGATACAAAAACGGTGTTGAGCAACGGCGCGAATGACACGGCCACCAGTAATCCGGTCAGGGAAAAAAACACCAGCGCCCGTTTCCAGCCCATACGCCGAATCAGCAATGGGAAAAACAGCAGGGGCAGGAGTTTAGTGG
>Ga0163146_10001429_pt1 | contig 34334 bp, 36 predicted proteins | sample OliLakLV19MP7G1_FD_148648 | JGI IMG/M metagenome (GOLD analysis project Ga0163146, IMG submission 148648) | Freshwater microbial mat bacterial communities from Lake Vanda, McMurdo Dry Valleys, Antarctica - Oligotrophic Lake LV.19.MP7.G1 | ecosystem: Environmental > Aquatic > Freshwater > Lake >...
CCCCAGCCCTCCCCCGCAGCACTGCTGCAAGGGAGGGTGAAGATGGACTTCGTGGTGATGGGATTGCCCTCCCTGACCCTACCCCGCGCTGCGCGCAAGGGAGGGGATCTCCGAAAATTTGCTTAAGGAATCTCTGAACAAGTGGTCGTTCGTCATTCCGGCGAAGGCCGGAAACCAGGGAATTCAAGCGAATGGACACCGGCTACAGGGGAAGGTGCCCCTCCCCCTTCCTGGCCGGTATGACGAGCTTACTCAGAGCTTCCTTTAGTGAGTGCCATTCCTCTCAGGGGGGCGCTTTTGTGCGGCTCCGCTGGCGTGCGACTGCCTGAGCAGCGATGCCGCTATGTGTGACGACGTATAGCGCACGTCGGTCAACGCCCTACACCGGATTCGGCTATCGCTTACGCTGTGTCGGCAATGCACCCGGTAACTTGAGCGCTGTGAATCGGTCTTGCTGCACTAACCGATCCGGATAACCACTACCAAGGAGAATTTCATGAACAACATCGTCTACATCGTCGGCGCCATTGTGATCATCGTCGCCATCCTGTCGTTTTTTGGTCTGCGCTAAACGTTCCTCTCGTTTCGGAACGAATACGGCCTTTGAACGGCCTGACGCAGCAGGCGTGCATGCGGTGGTCAACATTGCGGCTTCGGTGCGCTTCGCGGCGGCCCCGATGACGGTGCGCAGTCCAACGTGGCGAGCGCCTTCTGCGTGCGTAGCACCGGCAGCAGGCAGTTGAGACCGCGCAGGTTGAGCCCTCGCTTCACGTCGGAAACCTCTTGCGCGGGCGCAATGGGCTGACTAGAAGCTCAACTCCTGTCCGTCGCTTAGCCGTTCCGACGCACGAAGCAGCCGACGTCCAGTTTGTAGATCAGGTGTGCACGGTGTGTCTTTTGACTTTCCTCAGTCCGCCCGGGCCCCCCGAACGCTTGATGATTTCCGCCCAGCGCTTGGTCTCGCGGGTGATCTGCTCGGCAAACTGCTGGTTCGTGCCGCCCGCGGTTTCGTAGCCGATCTCGCCGACGCGTTCCTTGAAGTCTGCGGTCGCCAGGATCGCATTGATCTCGGTGTTGAGCCGGTTCAATAATCGAGCCGGGCACGCAGGCTTCGGCGACGGCGGGAGGTCGTGCAGTCAGCGAGCGCTTTGTTCGTGCAAAAAACCGGCAGAGGACGGTTGAGATCGCCCACATCCAGTTCCAACTTGGCATCCGGCGCGACAACTTGTGACAAGAAGGTGCGGCCACGACGGGTTAGTCAGGGCGTATCTGGGCAGCCTTGATGACCTTTGAGAACAACGCAAGTTCCTTGCGGATGATCGCATTGAACTGCTCGGGTGTGCTGCCCACCACGTATGCGCCCTGATCGGAAAATTTCTCTCTAATCTCTGGCCGCTCGACCAGTTTGACCAGATCAGCATGGATCTTGTTGATGGTCTCTCGTGGCGTCTGAGCTGGCGCGAGCACTCCGGTCCACGCTGTGAATTCGTAGCCGGGGACTGTTTCCGAGATGGCCGGGACATCGGGCAGTGCGGGCGTGCGCTTGAGTGACGAGGTTCCCAGCGCGCGGACCTTCCCAGACTTGATCAGCGGCAGGGAGGCGATGATGTTGTTGAGATTGAGTTCAACTTGCCCGGCGAGCAGATCGATCATGGCGGGAGCTCCGCCTTTATACGGAATGTGTGTCAGCTGCGTGCCGGTGTTGAATTGGAACACTTCCAGTGCGATGTGCTGGAGATTGCCGATGCCCCCGGATGAATACTTTAGTTTTCCCGGATGGGCTTTCGCCAGCTGAATGAGCTCTTTCACTGATCTCACCGGGAGCGACGGGTGTGCCACGAGAATGAGCGGCGAGGTTAGCAGGAAGGTGACTGGAGCGAGATCTTTGTCGATGTCGTAAGCCAGTTTCGGATAGAGCACGGGATTGATCGTGACAGCGGCCGAGTTCGTCACCAGCAGCGTGTGTCCGTCAGCTGGCGCGCGCGCTACCAGCTCGGCGGCGAGACTGCCTGTGACGCCTGGACGGTTATCAACGACGACGGGTTTCCCCCACGTTTCAGTGAGTCCGGGTGTCAGCATGCGCGCGACGACGTCTGTCGTGCCGCCAGCGGAAAAGCCTACGATAATGCGGACCGGGCGCGCCGGATAACCTTGCGCGAGGCATTCGCCTGTAGTAGACGCCATGAAGGCAAGCAATGCTGTCCGTAGGGCGCAATTTATGCTGTTCATGCTTCTCTTCTCCTCGCTGTGTGGTTGTTTCTGCTCTAAATGTTGGACTTAGACTGTGCCAGGGCCAGCGATTCCGGGATATTTGTCGAATAAGGTTTCGTCGATTGTAATTCCGAGCCCGGGCGCGTCGCCAGGGTCGATGTACCCGTCGACGACGCGTGGCCCTTGCGCTACCAACTCGTCCCGGAACGGATTGATCGGCGACAGATCCGCCTCGTAGATCAGTCCGTTGGGAGTTGCGCACAGCAGGTGCACGCACGCCGCCCCGTCGATCATCGTCGATGAGATGTGCGGTGCATAAAAGCGCCGGTACGCCGACGCCATGTCGGCGATTTTCTTCGACTCAGTGATACCGCCACATTTGCACGGGTCTGGCTGGATGATGCTCACCGCACCGGTTTCCAGCAGTTGCCGGGCCTGGAAGCGCAGGTAGTGGTTCTCTCCGCCTGCGATAGGGATCGATGCTTTCCCATTAAAGTGCGCGTAATCGGCAACCGCGTCCGGCGGAAAGGGTTCCTCCAGCCAGAAAAGACCGCACTCCTCAAGCGCGGGGAGCGCGCGCTGAAGATCCAGGATCGTGTAACGGGTATTCACGTCGGCCATGATGTCGATGTCCGATCCTAATGCTCGGCGCACTGCTTGCACGCGGGCGACATCCTTTGCCACGGATTCTCCCAACCGGAGTTTCATGGCCGTATAACCCAGCGCCGCGTAGCGCTGGGCTTCTTCCACGATCGCTTCCACAGGCTTGAAGCCGAAGGATGTGCCGCCGACATACGCACGGATTTTTTTCCGGCTGCCGCCGAGCAGCTGGTAGACGGGAACCCCGAGCGATTTGCCGCGTGCATCCCATACGGCCATGTCGAGGCCGCTCAGCGCGGCGTAAAGGCTGGCGCCAGGGCCGTGAATTTGGGCCTGTTTCTCGTAGATGAGTTGCCACAGGTCTTCAACGGCCATCACCTCATGCCCGCGCGCCAGAGGAGCGAGGTTCTGCTCGACCAGTGCGGCGACGAGTGTAGGCGAGAGGGCATCATGCGCTTGACCGTATCCCCTGGTTCCATCTTCTAGCGTAACGCGTACGACGACCGCGTCTTTCTTTACTGGCTGTCCCACGCCCCTGCGGGGCATGTCCTTGAGGGGGATGGACAGGGGAATGGCTTTGACTTCCGTGATCTTCATGGGCTCTCCAGTGTATGGGCCGTTGCGGACAGGTCAGTCGGCCCGCGCCCCCGAACGCTTGACGATTTCCGCCCAGCGTTTGGTTTCGCGGGTGATCAGTTCGGCAAACTGCTCGGGCGTGCCGCCCGCGGTTTCGTAGCCGATCTTGCCGATGCGTTCCTTGAAGTCCGGGGTGGCGAGGATCTGGTTGATCTCCGCGTTGAGCTTGTTCACCAGGGGGCGCGGGAATCCGCTGGGTACGATGATGCCGTTCCAGGACACCACCTCGTAGCCGGGCACGCCTGCTTCGGCAATGGTCGGCAGTTCGGGCGCCCCAGGGGAACGCTTTGCGCCGGTCGTCGCCAGTCCCCGGACGCGACCCGCGCGCACGTGCGGCAGGATGGACGCCGATCCGTCGGCCATGACCTGGATCTGGCCGGCGATGAGTTCGGTGACTGCCTGCTGGGTGCTTTTGTAGGGCACGTGCACGAGCTGGGTGCCGGTCATGTAGGCAAACAGCTCCATGCCCACGTGGTGCGTGGTGCCCACGCCGCCGGAACCGTAGAACACCTTGCCGGGGTTGGCCTTGGCGTAGTCGATCAGTTCCTTCACCGACTTGACCGGCAGGGTGGGCGATACCGCGAGCAGGTTGGTGACGAAGGAAATCTGGATGACTTTCTGGAGATCCTTGTCCACGTCGTAGGGCAGGGACTTCAGCAGGCTACGGTTGATGGCGAGCGTCAGGATGTTGCCCTGGCCGATGGTGTAGCCGTCCGGCGCCGCCTTGGCGATCAGGTCGGTGCCGAGCACGCCGCTGCCGCCGGGCCGGTTGTCCACTACCACCTGCTGCCCGAGGCGGGCGGACAGGTCGATCGCCAGCATGCGGGAACTCGTATCCGGACCGCCGCCTGGCGCGGAAGGCACGATAAAGCGGATCGGCCGCGTGGGGTAGTCGGCGGCATGGCTCGCCATGGAAGCCAGCACAAGCGCGATGGCCGCGAGCGCCGGTGAGCGCGTGCGGGACGGGCGATGGGCGGTTGTTTTCATGTTTCCTCCTGTTGGATGTCGTGCCCCGTTTCGGCGGGGTTGAATGGTCCGGTCAGACGTTCATGTGGGCGATGCGCGACAGCTCGGCTGCCGCCGCGCATACCTGTTTGGCGAGCTGCCGTTTGCCCGACGCCGATACCCGCAGCGCGAGACAGGGGATGGCCAGTGCCGCGATCACCGCGTCCGTGTGGTCGCGTACCGGCGCCGCAACCACCCAGACGTCGGAATCGGTTTCACCGTCGTTGGTGGCATAGCCCTGCGTGCGCACCTGCTTCAGCGCGGCCATGAGGGTCCGCGTAGAGGTGATGCTGAGCGGGGTATTGCCGGGCCAGTTGCCCTTGGGCGGCAGCACTTCGCGCACACGTGCCTCCGGCAGCCAGGCGAGCAGGATCTTGCCCGCCGCAGCGCCCCGGTAGCAGGGGTAGACCGTACCCAGCGGCCGCACGAGCCGGAAAGCGTGCTTGCTTGGCCGGTGGCTGACGACGACGGCGTTCGACTCGCTGCGCATCGCGAGTTCGACGGTCTCGCCGGTTTTTTCCGCAAGGCGGTCGAGAATGGGCGTGGCGGCCTTGATCAGATCAAAGCTGGACACTGCGACGCCTGCGAGCCGTACCAACTGGAAGTGCGGGCTGTAACGTCCGGAGGTGGCGTCCTGCCGCAGGTAGCCGTGGCGGGCCAGCGTTTCCACCAGGCGGCGCACGGTGCTGGCGGCGAGGCGCAGTTCCGCCGCCAGCTCCGCGATGCTGCGCGCGGGATGCGCCAGCGTAAACGCCGACAGCACCTGCAGCAGGCGTTCCGCCGAACGCATCGGCTGGCCGGTGGCGGACTTACCCATGATCACGCATGATCAGCGTTGCACAGTATGGACATGAAGTGCATTATATGGCCTCCGGTTCTGCCTGCCCAGCATCCACCGTTGACGGGGTGCCGACGCAGCGTGATCGCGCGGGCCGCCGGATTTCCTCCATCGAACCAGCGGGAGTGTCCCCATGACGGCGGCCGTACTCGAATACGAAGTGAAGGACCGGATCGCGCACATCACGCTGAACCGGCCGGACAAGCTGAATGCACTTAACGGTGCACTGTGCGATGCCCTGCGCGAGACCTGGCTGCGCTTCGAGAAGGACAAGACGGCTCTCGTCGCGATCCTCTCCGGCCGTGGCAAGGGGTTCTGCGCCGGCGCCGACATCGCGCCTGGTTCCATCGATCCCAAGGTGCCGTTCCAGATCCACCGTTCGTATCCGGGCAACGGCTTTTCCGTGTTCAAGCCCATCGTGGGCGCGATCCACGGCTACGCCCTGGGGTCGGGCTACTCGCTGGCGGTGCGCGGCTGCGATCTGACGATCGCCGCCGAAAGTGCGGTGTTCGGTTTTCCGGAGTCGCGCGTGGGCCGGCCGCAGCCGCCGATCGAGTACCTGCCGTATATGCCCTTCAAGGTCAGCCTTGAATACTTCCTGCTGTCGTGGAAGGGCGGCCGGCTGGTGCCGGCGCAGCGCGCTTACGAGCTGGGGCTGGTCAACGAGGTGGTGCCGGACGACAAACTGCACGAGGAAGCCTTGTGCTGGGCCAAGCTGCTGACGCTGGTGCCGCCGAGCTATATCCGGGCGGTCAAGTTTGGCCACTACAAGGCCGTGGACAACGACATCCGGCGCCACGAGCGCGAGTACGTTGACTGGCAGCTGCCGCAGGAAGTCAGCGAAGACCGCCAGGAAGGCCTGCGCGCCTTCATGGAAAAGCGCGAGCCGCGCTTCACGGGGCGCTGAGTCTTACATGCATCACGCGCAAGGAGAATGTTGATGGCAGGAGGACCGCTCGAGGGCGTGCGCATCGTCGACCTGACGCAGGCGGTGGTGGGCCCGCTCGCCACGCAGATCATGGCGGATCACGGCGCCGAGGTGATCAAGGTCGAAGCGAAGGAGGGCGACCTGATGCGCTTCCTCGCGGGCAAGTCGATGACGCCCGCGATGGGGCCGAAGTTCCTGCACCTCAACCGCAACAAGCGCTCCATCGTGCTTGATCTCAAGCAGCCGTCCGCGCATGCCGCGCTGCTGAAACTGATCGCGAAAGCGGACGTGTTCATGTGGAACGTGCGCCCGGCCGCAATCGCGCGGCTGAAGCTTTCCTACGAAGACGTGCGCAAGGTCAACCCGAAGATCATCTATTGCGGCATGTTCGGGTTCGGGCAGAAGGGGCGCTATCGCGACAAACCGGCCTACGACAACGCGATCCAGGGTCTCGGCGGCCTCGCGGCGCTGAACCACCGCGCCACCGGCGAGCCGCGCTATATGCCCATCGTGGTCGCCGACAAGGTGGTCGGACTGACCACCGTGCAGATGATCGCGATGGCGCTGTACCGGCGCAGTCAGACCGGCGAAGGCTGTTCGATCCAGATTCCGATGTTCGAGAACGTCGCCAAGTTCGTGTTGGAGGACCACATGTACCTCCAGACCTTCGAGCCGCCGCTGGGCGGCACCGGCGACCAGCGCATCCTCGATCCTCTCGGCAAGCCGGCGCCGACCAAGGATGGCTTCATCTGCCTGTCCGCCAATACCAACAAACAGGTATTCGCGCTGTTCGAGGCGCTCGGCCTGCCCGAGCTCAAAGGCGATCCGCGCTTCTCCAGTGTGGAGGCGCGCTTCACCCACGTGGCGGAGTACTTCCGCATCCGCAACGAAAAGGTGAAGCTGAAGACGACGGCCGAATGGCTGGAAATCCTCGACCGCTGTGGCGTGCCCGCGATGCTTTACAACACCCTGGAAGACCTGCTCGTGGACCCGCACCTGCAGGACGTGGGGCTGTTCGAGATCAAGGAGCATCCGACGGAGGGCAAGATCCGCAACATCCGGCCGCCGAACGAATGGTCTTGCGGCACGCGCACCGATTGGCGTCCGGCGCCCAAGATCGGACAGCAGTCCGTCGAGATACTGCGCGAGGCGGGGTGTTCGGAGGCGGAGATCGAGCAGATGATCGCCGCTGGGGCGACGGTGGACGGCAGGGTGAAGAGCGCCTAGCGCAGGGGGGGGGCGTTTGGGCTGCAGCGGCTGCGTCACGCCTTCCACGCCGAGCAGCGCAAGCGCGGTCAGGAACACGGTTTGGGGCCGACATAGCCGAGCTGCGGCTCATACCACTCGTCGAGCGAATGTGTGCCGGGCTCTGCCGCCGCCGCGGATGGGGACCGCGGGCACGCCAAGGTTGATCGCGAGAGTGGCGTCGGTGCTGCTGTGACGGCTGAGGGGTCGGGTTCGGTCCGTCAGCGCCGCGCAACGATCGTTCGGCCGTCAGCCGCGTGCAGCACCAGCGCGCCGTCCGCCGCGATCTCGAAGCGCGTCGTGCCCTGCAGGATGGCAAGGAAGCGCTGTACCTGTGCCATGAACGGCGGCTCGCAGGCCATCCTGGTGCCGGCGGCCTTGCCGATGGAGAGGCCTTCGCCCGTCAGCTTGCAGGAGGTGTTGTAGTTGTTGCAGGAGCTGCGGCCGTGGAGGCGGCCGTCGGCGCCGAAGTTGAGGGTGGCGCGCGAGCGGTCGATGAGGCTGCCGCCGATCGATTCCACGCCTCAATCCTTGCCCTGCAGCAGCGCGGCGGGCTCGCCGCCGCCGCAGCCGCGGTAGATGCGCCCGGTGGTGACGACTTCCACGGTATCCGGGTACGGCATGCCGGTCATGGTGTCGGCGCAGCGGCGGTCGAAGATCGCCACGGCGATCAGCGTGCCCCGCGCGTTGGCGGCGTAGCGCCGCACGCCCGCGCTGGACTGGGCCGCTGGGGTCGGCGCGTCCATGCGCGGATGTCCCTGCAGCGCGAAAGCGAGGCGCGGGCCAATTTCCAGCAGCCACCCGGGTTCGTTGCCGCGCGCGCGTTAGTGGCGCTCACTGCCGGTGGCGGCCGCTGTGTCGTTGCGGCCGTGATCGGCGGCGCAAGCGAGCAGCAGTAAGGGCAGAGCGAACGCGGCGGCTCGATGCAAGCGCGGGGCGGGCAGTGGCATCGTGTTTCTCTGTGGTCTTGCTTGCGCGCGGGAAACTGCGCGCAGCTATTGTAGTGGTGCGCGCCAAGGCGTCGCCGGCGCGGCGTGCCGCGGGCGGCCCCGCGGTCCTGGGACGGGCTCTAGCGGCCTTCCGGCGCGCCGCTCGCACTGCCGTCCCCGATCGCCCGCTGCATCAGCAGGTTGTCCACCCAGCGCCCGAACTTCCAGCCCACTGCCGGCTGCACGCCGATCGGGGCGAAGCCGAACTTCTCGTGCAGCCGGACCGAGCCCGTATTCGCGCTGTCGCCGATCACCGCGATCAACTGGCGGATGCCCGCCGCCGCGCAAGCGTCGATCAACGCCGGCAGCAGGCGCGCGCCGATGCCGTGGCCAGCGAGATCGTGGCGCACGTAGACGGAGTCCTCGGCCGTAAACCGGTAGGCCGGCCGCGTGCGGTAGAGGGCGGCGTAGGCGTAGCCCACGACCTCCCCGCCGCGTTCAGCCACCAGGTAAGGCCAGCCCAGCGCGCGGATCGCCGCGTATCGGCGCTGCATTTCGGCCACCTCCGGCGGCGCCAGTTCGAAGGAGGCCGCGCCGTGGCGGACATGGTGGGCGTAGATCGCCGTGATGGCGGGCAGGTCGTCCGCGCAGGCGGGGCGGACGCTGAGATCGATGGTCATGGGCGGCGATCATAGCGGGTGACGGCCGCTGGGTGTGCACGCGCGGTGCGGCCTGCATTACCATAGCGCCTATGCGAGCGTTCCTGATCGTGCTGGCCGCCGTTCTTGTCCTGCTGGTGGATGCGCCATCGGCGCCGGCCGCCCAGCCGGCCATGGCCTGCGAGCAGTTTGCGAGCGTGGCCTATTCCACCGAGCAGGCGCGCAAGAAGGGCACGACCCTGAAAGAGATGTACGCGGAGGCCGACGAGTTGGGCAAGCAGCACAACCTGTCATCGGAGGACGTGCAGCAGATGAAGGCGGTGATCGGCTCCGTCTTCAATGGCAGCCGCAACTGGATGGACATTATGGAATACTGCAAACGCGAGGCGCGTCAGCGCTGATCTGGCGGGTATCCGTAAAAAAGGGAGTCATCATGCAATCGCAATCGTTCCACAAAACGTTCTGGGTCGCGCTCTTCGCGGCGGCGGGCAATACTTCCACCCGCATCCTGCCGTTGAAGCCCGGCGACAAGCAGAACTTCTAAGAACTTTCAGAAAAGGCGTTTCCATGTTCAAGCAGTGGTGTGCCGTGCTCGTCGCGGCTGTTGTGTTGCCCGCCGTGGCCGTTGCGGCCGACAAGAACCCCTACATCACCCAGGAATACAAATACGGCGGCCCCTACGTGCCGACGCCGCAGGTGGTGGTGGACGAGATGCTGAAGCTCGGCAACGTCGGGCCGAAGGATTACGTCATGGACCTCGGCTCCGGTGACGGCATCATCGTGCTGACCGCCGGCCGCAAGTTCGGCGCCCGCGGGCTGGGCGTGGACATCGACGCCGATCTGGTGAAGCAGTCCAACGCCGCCGCGGAAAAATCGGGCGTCGCCGACCGCGTGCGCTTCGTGCAGCAGGACATCTTCAAGGTGAATCTCGCGGACGCCACCGTTGTCACTTTGTACTTGCTGCCCGGCATGATGCTGAACCTGCGGCCCAAGCTGCTGGCGGAACTGAAACCGGGCACCCGCATCGTCGCCCACGACTACCACTTCGCCGAGTGGGACGCGGACAGCATGATCGAGCTCGACGTGCCGGAAAAGGAAAAGGTCAACGGCGTGCCCAAGGCCTATCTGCGCCTGTGGACGGTGCCGGCGAAGGTGCAGGGCGCCTGGCAGGTCAAGACCGCGGCGGCGGGCGGCGAGGCGGTCACGCTCGCGCTCAAGCAGCAGTTCCAGTCGCTCGACGGCAGCGCCACCGTCGGCGGGCGGCCGGTCAAGCTGACGCAGGCGAAGGTGCAGGGGGAGGACGTGAGCTTCGCGCTGCCGGTGGATGCCAAGGGCACCGTGGGCCGCTTCAGCGGCCGCGTGCGCGGCAACGGCATCGAAGGCACGGTGGACGTGCCCGGCCGCGCGCCGGTGGCGTTTACCGCAGTGCGACCCGCGGGTTGAACATCCGTATCCGCCGAGCCACCGCGGCGCGCGCGCTGCTGGCGCTCGCGCTCGCGTGCGCAGCCGCGGCCCGCGCGCAGAGCGGCGGCGGCGGCGACGTCGTGTTCGTGCCGACGCCGCCCGAGGCGGTGGAGGTCATGCTCGGGCTGGCGCGCGTCGGCCCCGGCGACTATCTGATTGACCTCGGTTCCGGCGACGGCCGCCTCGTGATCGGCGCCGCAAAGAAGGGCGCCCGCGCGCTGGGTGTGGACCTCGATCCCGAACTGCTGCGCGTGGCGCGCGACAGCGCGGCGAAGGCCGGCATGAGCGAACGTGCCAAGTTCGCCGAGCGCAATCTGTTCGAGCAGGACCTCACCCGCGCGTCGGTGGTCACAATGTACCTGCTGCCGGAACTCAACCTCAAGCTGCGGCCGCTGCTGCTCGCACAACTCAAGCCCGGCGCACGCATCGTGACGCACGACTTCCATATGGGCGACTGGTTTCCCGACCGCACGCTGACGGTGGAAGCGCCCGGCAAGACGGTCGGCACGGCGGGTGTGAGCCAGGTCTACCTGTGGATCGTGCCCGCGCCGGTCGGCGGCCGCTGGCAGGTGAGCCTCGCCGGCCGCGAGCAGGCGGCGGAACTGACGCTCGTGCAGCGCTTCCAGCACATCGGCGGTACCTGGAAAGAGGGCGGCGCGACCCATTCGCTCGCCAGCGCACGGCTGGCTGGCGACCGGATCGAGTTCGAGGTGCCTGCCCAGGACGGCGGCAAACCCCGCCACTTCAGCGGCCGCGTGGCGGGCGAGGGCATCAGCGGCGCGGTGGGCATTACGGGTGCACGCGACAACGCGGCGGCGCAGCGCTGGGGCGCCATGCGCGTGGCGAAAAAATGAAGACGTTGATCCGTTACGGCCGGCGCCGCGTGCTGGCTGCGTGTGCAGCACTCGCCGCCGCACCGTTCATCCCGGCGGCGCGCGCGCAGGACGTCCCCACGGGCGGCATGTTTTCGCTGTTCGTGCCGACCCCCGACACCGCGGTGCGCCGCATGCTCGAAATCGCGGAGGTGAAGGCCGGCGACCATGTGGTCGACCTCGGCTCCGGCGACGGCCGTATCGTGATCACGGCCGCGCAGAAATACGGCGCGCGGGGGCTGGGTGTCGACATCGACGTCGAACTGGTCGAACGCAGCCGGGCGATGGCCAGGGAGGCCGGGGTCGCCGACCGCGCGCAATTCGAAGTGGGCGACGTGCTGCAGGCCGACCTGCGCGGCGCGACCATCGTCACCATGTACCTGTTTCCGGAACTGATCTCGCTCCTGCAGACCAAGCTGCTGCGGGAACTGAAGCCCGGCACCCGCATCGTGATTCACGACTTCGCGTTCGCGACCTGGACGCCGGACCACACGGAGAGCTTCCACGCGCCCGAGAAGTATTTCGGTAGCGGCGGCGACAGCCGCGTGAGCCTGTGGATCGTGCCGGCGGCAGCGGGCGGGCGCTGGCGCGTGGCGTTGGAAGGGCAGGCGCTGCCGATCGACCTGCAGATCCGGCAGACCTTCCAGATGCTCGACGTGACCCCCGTCATGGCGGGAAAGGGCAAGCCGGTGTTTGCGGGCGGGCGCGTGCGCGGCCAGGCGGTGACCTTTACGCTCGACCTGACGGCGGACAGCGGCACGCGCCGCCACGTGTTCGAAGGGTTGATCGAGGGCGAGGCCATGCGCGGCACGGTGCGCGCGGGGGACGGTCCGCCAGCACCGTGGACTGCGCGACGCGCAGGGTAGTTTTTCTCCCTGCCTCCCCAAGGCGGGTGGATGCGAAGCAGACGGGGTGGTTGCGCAGGCGCTGTCACTCCCTCCGCCCCGCCCGCTGGCGCGTGCACCCCTCCTCGGGCAGGAGGGGATGATGTTGGTCGGGCGTTTACGGTGGCTAGAAATAGGCGAGCAGCCGCCCGCAGGAAATCACGCCAAGCCATAGCAGCAGCGATGCCGCCGCTGAGGCCTTCGCTGCCGCCGGTGCCGGCCGGTGCGTGTCCCAGCGGTCCACCGACTGGTAGGGGCCGACATGGAAGTAAACCGCGTTGCAGGCCGCCGTGAACAGCAGCAGCATCTTCAGCACGAATACGCGCGAGCCCAGGAAGTCGCCGGCGTGCGCGGAGAACATCAGCAGCCCGCTCGGCACGATGAGCAGCAGCGCACCCAGCGCCCACGGCAGCGTGAGCTTGGCGAGTTCGGTCACCGCCAGGCGCTTGCGTAGCCCCAGCACGCGCAGATCGAACACCGCGACCGCGCCGACCAGCAGCGCAAAGCCCACGATGTGCACGATCTCCACGCAGGGGTAGGCCCACAGCGATTCGCGCATCCAGCGCGCGACGGGGAGGGCTTCGATCGGGGAGATCGGGTTCATCGGGGTGACCGGTTACGGACGGATTAAAACGGGTTTACCGCCAAGGCGCTGTGAACAACGAAAAACGAGAGAGGAGAGAGGAGAGAGGAGAGACGAGAGACGAAAATCGTCGCGACCGGGCCTTGGATTTACTTCTATCTTCTCTCGTCTATCCTCTTTCGCTCTTTTGAAAGGGCCTAACGCAGCTCGACCGTCTTGCCGTTGGCGGTGATGCGCTCCGCGCGCATTTCTTCGGGCTTGCTGCGGTTCGGGTAGCCGACGACGGCCACCGTCATGCCCTGCTTCAGCAGCGCAGGCGGCAGCCCCCGGTTTTCCATGCGCGACGGCGGCGCCAGCACCACCAGCCAGACCTTGTCGGCGGTCTTCAGCCGGATGTGGCCGTGCGGATGCTCGTAGCCGGACTCGACGATGGTGCCGGAGACGTTCAGCACCTGGTTGCTGTCGTATTCCGACCAGCCATGATGGGCCCAGGCAGCGGTGGCGGCGGCCAGCAGGGCGAGCAGGGTGGTCATCGCGAGGGTGCGGAGAGTCGGGGTCATGGCGTATCCTTTCGATTCTGCATCGTACGATAGCCGTTACCGGTGGGCGACGGCAACAAAAACGAGGAGGCTGCACATGACGACAGGCCGTATGACGAAGCTTTGTTACGCCGGTTGCATCGTGGCGGTGCTGGCGCTGGCGGGCTGCGCGACCCCCGCACCCGACTACCCGGCGATCGTCGCCGCACCCGACCGCACGGAGGCGGACCGCGGGAACGACCAGCGGCGCAAACCGGCGCAACTGCTCGCCTTTTACGGCGTGAAGCCGGGCATGCGGGTCATGGATATGGGCGCTGGCGCCGGTTACAACGCCGAACTGCTCGCGCGGTCGGTCGGGCCTGCCGGCGTCGTCTACGCCCAGAACAACCAGTACATCCTGGAGAACTTCGTGAAGGGCCGGCTCGACGAGCGGATGAAGGGCCCGGCGATGAAGAACGTCGTGCAGGTGAAAAGCGAGTTCGACAACGTCGCGCCGCCGGACCTTCGCAACCTGGACCTCGTCACTTTCAACTTCACCTACCACGACACCACCTTCATGGGCACCGACCGGCTGGCCATGAACCGCTCGGTGTTCGCCGCCCTGAAGCCCGGCGGGATCTACATCGTGGCCGACCACTCGGCGCAGCCCGGCGCCGGCGCGGCGGTCGGCAAGAGCCTGCACCGCATCGAGGAGTCGCTGGTCCGGCGCGAAGTCGAAGCGGCCGGCTTCCGTTTCGTCGCCGAAGCCGGGTTCCTGCGCAATCCCGCCGATCCCCGCGACGCCTCGGTGTTCAAGCCGAAGCAGCCGAACGATGAGTTCGTGCTGAAGTTCGTGAAGCCCTGACCGGAGGGCTGGGGTGCCGGCCGAGTGGCGCCTCGGCGACCCATTCAGTATTACGGAAGCTCTGAAAAACGCTACTTCCGTCATTCCAGCGAAAGCTGGAATCCAGTGAAATCAGTGAAATGGGCACCAGCTTTCGCTGGTGTGACGGGGTTCTTCCGAGGTTCCCTAGTTAAAGAGAAAAGCTGCCGGTACCGACTCGATCACCCCCTTGCGGTGCCGCGCCTGTCCCTTCGCGAAGTCCATCGATACCGGATTCACCGCATCGGTGATGAGCCGGCTGTGCTCGAGCAGGGCGCGGTCCAGCGGCCGCGGATGCGCCAGCATGTCCGCCAGCACGGGAGACACGCTCTCCGGCGCGTCGAGCACTGAAACGCTCACGGGCTCGGGCAGGCGCTTGGCGGCGGCCACGACGAAGCTGTTGACGTGCACGACGCCGGGATAGTCCGGGCGGTAGAGCACGATCGCCGGCATCGATGCACGCAGCGTGGCGAGGAAGTGCGCGTAGGGGCGCGGGAACTGCAGGTCGGCGAAGGTGTTGAACACCGCCACGCCGTGTTCGCCGGTGCAGCGGCGCAGGGCGTCGAAGAAATCCTGCGTGACCAGGTATTCCGGCACGCCGTCGCCCGCGAAGAGGTCCACCACCACCACGTCGTAGGGCCGTGTGCAGCGTTGCAGGTAGGTGCGCGCGTCTTCCAGCACGACGTTCACTGCCTGCGGCAGCGCGAAGGTCTTGCGCGCGGCTTCCAGGGCGGCCGGGTCGATTTCCACGGCCGTGACCTCGATCCCGCGCGCGGCGAGCGTGCTCGGAACGATGCCGGCGCCCAGCCCCAGCACCAGCGCGCGCTTCGCCTGCGGCTGGTAGGCACGGACCAGCGCGTCCAGCATGTAGGTGTACATCGACAGCGAGCGGCCGTCGCCGGCCACGGTGTTCTGGGTGATGCCGTCCTGGAAATACATGCGGCGGAAGCTGCCGTCGGCGTCGGGCGTGCTTTTCAGGATCTGCACGGTGCCGAACAGGGAGTGGTAGGTCGTTTCGCGCTGCCACTCGCGGGCCCCGTAGCGCGCGGGCCACTGCCATTGCGTGAAGGCGCTGCCGGCGGCCAGCAGGCCGAGCGACAGGGCGAGCGCCACGCCGCCCAGCGCCGCCACGCGCGTGCGCGAAGGCAGGGGATACGGCGGACGGGCGGCGATGAGCAGGGTCAGCGTGGCGAGCGCGGCCGCGACCGTCAGCGTGGCGGTGAAGTTGCTGAGATGCGGGATCAGGCCGAAGGCGGTGACGGCTACGCCGGCCACCGAGCCGAGCGTGCTGATGAAGAATACCCGGCCGGCGCCGGCGTCGCCCGCCGCCGTGCCGCCGCCCGCTACCCGGATCGCCACCAGCAGGGAGTTCATGGCCGAGGTGGTGGTGAGCGGCACGAAGAGCAGGATGGCGCAGGCCACGAAGGCGCCGACGACGAGATCCATCCGCGCCAGCGGATGGAAGGTGAAGGGGTAGAGCAGGCAGGCGGCGACGATGGCCAGGGAAGCCGCGCCGGGCATGACGGCATAGAGCAGGGTCAGGTGGCCCAGCGACCGCGTGTGGCCGTGCCGGGCGGCAAGCCGGCCGCCCCACCAGTAGCCGGCCGCCAGGGCGACCAGGGTGATCGACAGGATGCCGGTCCAGATGAACAGGCTGACGCCGAAGTAGGGCGTCATGATGCGCGAGGCGAGCAGTTCCAGCGCGAGGATCGCGCCGCCGGTGACGAAGATGATGACGTAGAGCATGGGGGCGGTTGAGTATAATGTGGGCGTTGTTTTATCCGGGGTTTCGCCCGTTGCGCCAGGCCGGTTTTGGCGCTGATGCGGACCGCAATCTAGCAAAGATCACCTTCCGACGCGAGCGCGCCCCGCACGGTTTCGCTGCCGCCCCACGCGGCTCCTCTTCCGCACAAGGAATTTATCCATGCCGGCCACTTCCTGGCGCCTCCCGCCGCTGTTTTCCGTCTTGCTGTCCATCGTCGCGGCCTGCGCGTTGGCCGGAACGGGTGTCGCGCGCGCCGCGCAGGCCAGCGTGCCGTACGTGCCCACGCCGCAGGTGGTGGTCGACCGCATGCTCACGATCGCGAACGTCAAGGCCGACGACTACCTGATCGACCTCGGCTCCGGCGACGGCCGCATCGTGGTCACCGCCGCGAAGAAATACGGCGCGCGCGGTTTCGGGGTGGACCTCAACCCGGTGCGCATCCGCGAGGCGCAGGACAACGCGATGCAGGCCGGCGTCACCGAGCGCGCCGAGTTCTACCAACGCGACCTCTTCGAAACCGGCCTGTCCTCGGCCACCGTGATCACCATGTACCTGCTGCCGAACGTTAACATCGAGCTGCGGCCGAAACTGCTTGCGCTCAAGCCGGGCACGCGCCTCGTGTCGCACGATTTCTCGATGGACGAATGGAAGCCCGACCAGTACGAACAACTCCAGGTCGCCGACAAGTGGGGCAGCGGATCGCCCGGCACCAGCGGCATCTATTTCTGGCTGGTGCCGGCGCAGGTGGAAGGCGCCTGGAAGTGGACGATGCCGGTGGGCCGAGTGCCGCAGAATTACGAGCTGTCCTTCACCCAGCGTTTCCAGGAGGTCACGGGCAGCGTGCGGGTCAATGGCAAGCCGGCGAAGGTCGAGCACGCCCAGCTGCGCGGCGACCGCCTGACGGCCGTCTTCATCGCCGACCTCGGCAACGGCCCGGTGCGGCACGAAGTCTCGGGCCGCGTGGACGGCGGCACCATCGCCGGTTCGGTGCGCTTCTCCGGTGACCGCGTGTCCGGCGAGAACGACTGGCTTGCCACGCGGGCGGGGTCGTGATGCGCGGGCTCCCGCGCGCGATCCGCGCCGGCCTTGCCGCCGCCGTGCTGCTGGCCCTCCCGCTCTCGGCGCAGGACTACGGCGATACGCCGTATGTGCAGACGCCGAAGAACGTCGTCGAGAAGATGCTGGAAGTCGCGAAGGTCGGCTCCGCCGACTACGTGATCGACCTTGGCTCCGGCGACGGGCGCATGGTCATCATGGCGGCCAAGGAGCGCGGCGCGCGCGGGTTCGGGGTGGACCTCGACCGCAAGCTGGTCGCGCTCGCCAACCGCAACGCGAGGGCCGCGGGCGTGGCCGACCGCGCGCAGTTCTACGAGCGCAACCTCTACGAAACCGACCTGCGGCCGGCGTCGGTCCTGACGATCTACCTGCTGCCGGAAGTGAACATGATGCTGCGGCCCAAGCTGTTCAAGGAGCTGAAGCCGGGTACCCGTGTCGTCACCCACGACTACGACATGGGCGACTGGCCGCCCGACTTGGCGCTGGTGATGGACGCCCCGGACAAGCCGGTCGGCCGCGACAAGAAGAGCAAGGTCTTCCTCTACATCGTGCCCGGCAACGCGGCGGGCGCCTGGATGTGGCGTGTCGGCAGCGGCGTGGACGCCACCGACTGGCGGATCGCGCTCAAGCAGAACTTCCAGAAGCTCACCGGCTCGGTGGTGCGCGGCGGCATTCCGCTCAAGCTGCAGGACGCGGGCCTGACCGGGGAACAGGTGCATTGGGTCGCGGCGGACGACGCCGGCGGCCGCTGGACCTTCGACGGCAAGCTGTTCGGCAACGCCATCGAGGGCACGATGACGACGCCCGGCGGCGAGAAACGGCCGTGGCAGGCGACGCGTACCGAACTCGGCGAACCGGCGCACATCAACGCCCCGGTCATCCTGCCGCCGCAGATTCCGCAATGATGCTGTTGTCCCGTGTGGCCCGCGCCACGCTTGCCGCTGCGTTCGGTGCGCTGCTCGCGCTGCCGGCGGTTGCCGCGCAACCGGGCGCGGCGTTTCCCGAAGTGCCGACGCCGTACCTGCCGTCCACCACGGTGGCGGTGGAGGAAATCCTGCGGCTCGCCGACGTCAAGCCCGGCGACCTGGTGGTGGACCTCGGTTCCGGCGACGGGCGCATCCCGATCGCGGCGGCGCGCTACTTCGGCGCACGCGGCTACGGCGTGGACATCGACGGCAAGCTGGTGGCGGAAGCCAACGAGAACGCGCGCCAGGCCGGGGTTGCCGACCGCGTGCGCTTCGAGCAGAAGGACGTGTTCCAGACCGACATCAGCAACGCGTCGGTGGTGACGCTGTACCTGCTGTCCGGGCTGGTCAACCGCCTGCAGCCCAAGCTGCTGAAGGAAATGAAGCCCGGCGCGCGCATCATCGCGCACGATTATCCGTTCGAGGGCTGGACGGCGGATCGCACCGTCAACATCTCCAAGACCTATTACCTCTACGTGGTGCCCGCGCAGGCCGGCGGCCGCTGGCGGCTCGCCACACAACTGCCGGAGGGCGAGCGCATCTTCGACCTCGATATCAAGCAGGACCGCCAGAAAGTCAGCGGCGGTGCGCGCGTGCAGGGCGGCTTCCTGCCGCTGTTCGACGCGCAACTCGCGGGCGACCGCCTGCGCTTCGTGCTGGTGGACGAGCAGCGCGCACTGCATTTCGAGGGCCGCGTGAACGGCAGCCTGCTGGAAGGCAGTGTGCGGATGGGCATCGGCAACGCGGAAGTCACGCGCCCCTGGCGCGCGACGCGCGTGCTCGGCGCGGGGGACGAGGGCTGATGCGCGCTGCGCTGGCCACACTGCTGGTAGCGGCCTCCGGCATGCTTGCTGCGGCGGATTTCCCGTACGACGTGCCATACGTGCCGACACCGCCGCCGGTGGTGGACGAGCTGCTGCGGCTGGCCGATGTGAAGGCCGACGACTACGTCATGGACCTCGGCTGCGGCGACGGCCGCATCGTGATCGCCGCGGCGAAGAAGTTCGGCGCGCGCGGCCTCGGCATCGACCTCGATGAAGACCTGCTGGTGGAAGCGCGGGCCAACGCGGAGGCCGCGGGCGTCACCGACAAGGTCAGCTTCGCCCGCCAGGACCTGTTCAAGACCGACCTCTCGCCCGCCACCGTCATCACCATGTACCTGCTGCCCTCGGTCAACCGGCGGCTGAAGCCCGAACTGCTGAAGCTCAAACCCGGCACGCGCATCGTGTCGCACGATTTCGACCTCGAAGACTGGCAGCCCGACGCCAAGTCCACCATCCGCAAGAACGCCTTCCTGTGGATCGTGCCCGCGCCGGTGGCGGGCGTATGGCGCATCACCACCGAGGCCGGCCCCAACCTGCCCGCGCACAGCTATGAAGTGGAAGTCCGGCAGAAGTACCAGGAGATCGACGGCCATGTGCGCGGGCAGCGCGTGTCGGCGGGCCTCTGGCAGCCGCGGCTGGAAGGCGACAAAATCGCGTTCGTGATCGTGGACAGCCAGAACCGCATCGGGGAAAGCGCGCCGGCCGGCAGCCCGCCGGAGGCCAGCCTGTACTTCGATGGCCGCGTGGAGGGCGACGCCATGGCGGGCATCGTGCGCCGCGATGTCGGCAACGCGCGCACGGCGGCCCGCTGGCGCGCCGAGCGGGTGAAATCATGAAGGGTATGCCGGCCCTGCAAGGCTGCGTGCTGGCCGCGCTGCTACTGGCGGCCGGCGCGGCGCGCGCGCAGGTTGAGTTCGACGTGCCCTTCGTGCCGACGCCGCAAAGTGTCGTCGACGCGATGCTGCAGATCGCGGCCGTCAAAAAGGACGATGTTCTCTTCGACCTCGGCTCCGGTGACGGCCGCATCGTGATCACGGCCGCGAAGAAATTCGGCACGCGGGGCTTCGGCATCGACAACGACCCGGTCAACGTCGCCAACGCGCGCGCCAATGCCGACGCCGCGGGGGTCAAGGAGCGGGTCACTTTCAGCGTCGGCAATCTGTTCACGACCGACCTGTCCAAGGCCAGCGTCGTCACGCTGTACCTGCTGCAGGAAGCCAACCTGCAGTTGCGCCCCTCGTTGTTTCGCCAGTTGAAGCCGGGTTCGCGCGTGGTGTCGCATGATTTCGACATGGGCGACTGGCCGCCCGACGGCCGCATCACGCTGGCCGTGCCGGACAAGCCCTACGGGCCCCTGACCTCCACGGTGCTTTTCTGGGTGATGCCGGAGAACGCGGCGGGGCGCTGGCAGTGGAAACTGCGCGTGGCGGGCGGCAACCGGGACTTCGAAGTCGCCATCGACCAGCACTTCCAGCAGATCGAACTGAAGCCGTTGGTGGCGGGCGGGCCGGCGAAGGTGCTGTTGCCGAAGCTGCGCTACGACCAGATCAGCTTCACGCTGGTGCGCGACTTCGGGCTCCCGCAGGAGGTGCACTTCGAGTTCAGCGGCCGCGTGCGCGGCGATGTCATCAGCGGGCGCGTGCGCATCATCGGCGAGCGCGCGACCGGCAGCCGCTTCGAGAGCTGGGAAGCGCAGCGCGTGCAAAAGGGCGAGATTCGGGTTTCCGCGGCGGGCGCAGGGGCGCTCGCGCGGCTGAGTGTCATTGAGGGAGAAGGGCAATGAGAAGTGCGATGAAGACGGCAGCTCGGGCGTGCCTCGCGGCGCTGGCGTTCGCGGCAGGTTCCGCCGGCGCCCAGGAAGGCGCGGGCGACGTGGTGTACGTGCCCACCCCGCAGATCGTGGTCGAGACCATGCTGAACATGGCCAAGGTGGGTCCGAACGACTACGTCATCGACCTTGGCTCGGGCGACGGCCGCATGGTCATCACGGCGGCCAAGAAATACGGCGCGCGCGGCTACGGCGTCGACCTCGACCAGGTGCTGCTCAAATTGTCCAACGACACCGCGAAGGCGCAGGGCGTGGCTGACCGGGCGCAGTTCTTCGACCGCAACCTGTTCGAGACCGACCTGTCCCCCGCGACCGTCATCACCAGCTACCTGCTGCCCCAGATGAACGAGAAGCTGCGGCCCAAGATCCTCGATCTCAAGCCCGGCACGCGGGTCGTCGCCCACGACTATCACATGGGTGAATGGCAGCCTGACGAGCACACGCGGGTTTCCGTGCCGGAGAAAGTCGTCGGCCAGCCGGGCGTGAGCTACATCTACCTGTGGTATGTGCCGGCGCGTGTCGCCGGCCGCTGGCGTTCGGACGTGCCGATGTCGCCGCTCGGCGCGGCTACCGCGCCCTATGAGTTCAACCTGACCCAGGTCTTCCAGCGCATCGACGGCGGCGCACGCGTGGCGGGCCAGGATGTGAAGATCCGCGGCGCGGAACTGCGCGGCGACCAGATCGCGTTCACGCTCATCGGCCGCATCGGCGACCAGCCGAACCTGCGGCAGGACTTCCGCGGCAAGGTGACCGGCGACCAGATCGAAGGCACCGTCCGCATTGAAGGCGGCGGCAACACCCGCACCGTGCCCTGGCGCGCCACGCTCACCCAGCGCGGCGAGATGAAGCAGGGCGGGGCCGACACCCCGGCCCCGGCCGCCCGCAGCGCCGCCGCGCGATGAGCGCGCCCGCGAACGACGGCGCGGGAGCCCCGCGCCAGACGCTGTCGCTGTTCGACGCGATCACCATGATCGTCGGCCTGATCGTCGGCGCCGGCATCTTCGGTACGCCGGCGATCGTGGCCGGCGCGGTGCAGAGCGAAGGCATGCTGATCACTGTGTGGATCGCCGGCGGCGTGTTTTCTATCATCGGCGCGCTGTGCTACGCCGAACTGGCCACAGCTTTCCCTTCCGCGGGCGGCGAATACCACTTCATCCAGAAAGCCTACGGCCGCTCGCTCGCCTTCCTCTACGGCTGGGCGCGCATGACGGTGATCGTGGCGGGCTCGATCGCGATCTTCGCTTACCTGTTCGGCGATTATTTCTCGCGCGTGGTGAACCTCGGCGTCCACTCGTCGGCGCTCTGGGCCGCGTTCATCGTCGTCGTGCTGACGATGGTCAATTACGCCGGCATCCGCGAAGGCAAGACCACGCAGAATCTGTTCACGATCCTCGAAGTCGGCGGACTGGTGCTGATTGTCGTCGCCGGGCTGATCTTCGCACCCACGCCGGTGGCCGCACCGGCAGCGGAGGCGGCCGCTGCGGCGGGCTCGGGCCCCTGGTACATGGGCGCCGGGCTCGGCGCGGCGATGCTGTTCGTGCTGTTCACCTATGGCGGCTGGAACGACGCTGCCTATATCTCGGCCGAGGTTCGCAACCCGCACCGCAACATGTCGCGCGCGCTGCTGTTTTCGATTGCGCTGGTCGCGCTGCTGTACGTGCTGGTCAACCTCGCCTACGTCAAGGGCCTCGGCTACGACGCCATGGCGCGTTCCGACGCGGTGGCGGCCGACCTGCTCAAGAACACCTGGGGCAGCGGCGGCGAGAAACTGATCTCGATCATGATCGCGATCGCCGCGTTGACGTCCGTCAACGGCTCGATGATCGTGGGTGCGCGCTCCAACTACGCGCTCGGCCGCGACTGGCCGCTGCTGCGCTACCTCGGCCGTTGGGACAGCGCCAGCGGCTCGCCGCGCAACGCCCTGCTGGTGCAGGGCGCGATCGCGTTGGCGCTGGTCGGCCTCGGCTCGATCCAGAAGTCCGGGTTCAAGGGCCTCGTTGAATATTCCCTGCCGGTGTTCTGGGGCTTCTTCATGCTGGTCGGCCTCTCGCTGTTCGTGCTGCGCATTCGCGAGCCCGACGCGCCCCGGCCGTTCAAGGTACCGGGCTATCCGGTGGTGCCGGCGGTCTTCGTCGCGGTCTGCGGCTATCTGCTCTATTCGAGCCTGGCGTTCCACGGCACGCACGCGCTGGTCGGCCTGACCGTGCTGGCGGTTGGCGCGGTGCTGCTGCTGTTCGCGCGCGGCAAGCGCTGAACCGGGGCGGCGCCGTGCGGTTCGTGACCGCCCTGCGCCCGTTGTTTTCCGCCTGGTGCGCGCTGCTCGCGCTGGGCTTGGCGCCCGCGTTCGCGCAGGTGCCGCTTACCGTCGGCGGCGTGCCTTACGTGCCGACGCCCTTCGCGGTGGCCGAGGCGATGCTGGAACTCGCCGCCACTGGGCCGCGCGACCTCGTGGTCGATCTCGGTGCGGGCGACGGCCGCATACCGATCACCGCCGCGCAGCGCTTCGGCGCGCGCGCGGCGGGGGTGGAACTCGACCGCAACCTCACCGCCGCCGCGCGCGCGGCAGCGAAGAGCCAGGGCGTGGCCGGGCGCGTGCAGTTCGTGCAGGGCGACCTTTTTCAGTACGACTTCTCGCAGGCCACCGTCCTCACGCTGTACCTGCTGCCGGAGATGAACCTCCGGCTGCGCCCGCGCATCCTGACGACGTTGAAGCCTGGCGCCCGCGTGGTTGCCCACGACTTCGCGCTCGGCGAATGGACGCCCGACCGCACCGTCGTGGTCGACGTGCCGGGCAAGGCCTACGGCCCGCCGCGCAGCACGCTCTACCTGTGGACTGTGCCCGCGCAGGTGGCGGGCGTATGGCGCTGGCAGGTGCCGGTGGACTGCGCCTGCTTTCAGCCGGAAGCCGTGCTGACACTCACGCAGACCTTCCAGCGCATCGAGGCCACCGCCACCGTGCATGGCCTGCCGGTGGAGGTCGCCGACGCGCAACTGGCGGGCAACACCCTGCGGTTCACGCTGGTGCGCGACAACGGCGGGGCAGATAGCCGCGCCACCTACGCGGGCCGCGTGCGCGGCGGGCGCCTCAGCGGCACGTTGCGGAACGACGGATCGGCCGCCCGTCCTCTGAAATGGGAAGCGCGGCGGACGGTGAAGGCAGCGGTGCCGTCCTTCACCGCGGTGGAAACCCGGCCCGCGCAGGGCATGGACACGCGCTGAACGACGCATTCCGCACCCGGGCAGGCAAATGGCCGGCTTCCCGCGAAGGAAGCCGGCCGTTTGTTTTGTAGAACTGGCGTCCGGCGGGGCCGGACGCCAGCCGCCCCGGGGCGGAGGAGGAGGAACCCCGGGGCTGGAGCCTGCGGCTTAATGCTTGAGGCTGGGCTGGAGCGCGAAGCGCGCCTTGAGCTGTTCCAGGCCGGTCTTCGCGGCGATCACCAGATCCGCCACCCGGTCCGCCAGCTCAAGCGCCCCCAGGGCTTCGGTCTGCTCGCGCTGAGACAGGCGCGACGTCTGGATTTTTTCCAGCACGGCGTTGTATGAATTTTTCTTTACAATCGTGGTCATGGCTGCACTCCTGCTGAGGTTGTATTTCCCCGTCTGGCTGATCCGGCGGCCCCGCCGAATCCATATGCCGTAACGAGTTAACTGATACTGTGAACGCATATTACTCGAATTGTTGCGTCGCAACACATGAGTTATAATGCCAGAACGATTTAGTATTCGTTAACTGAATATCCGCTGGGGACTGAAGCATGGCCTTCCGACTGCCTCCGCTCAATGCGCTGCGCGCGTTCGAAGCGGCGGCGCGCCTGAAATCCGTGAAAAAGGCCGCAGCCGAGCTGAACGTCACGCCCGCCGCGGTCAGCCACCAGATCAAGCAGCTTGAAGAGCACCTCGGCGTTGAACTGTTCCGGCGCACCGCGCGCAGCATCGAGCTCACCGACGCCGCGCGCACTGCCCTGCCCAAGTTCAGCGCCGGCTTCGACCACCTGGTGCAGGGCGTGGCGGCCCTGCGCGCGCGCGACGATTCCCCCGCGCTCTCCGTCAGCGTCGCGCCCTCGTTCGCGTCCTGTTGGTTGATGCCCCGTCTGCACCGCTTCTTCAAACAGCATCCCGGAGTGGACGTGCGGCTGACCGCGCGCACGCGGGTTGCCGCGGGCCCCGACGCGATCGCGACCGAGGACGAAGTCGTCGCCGCCTGGCTGACCGACTCCGACGTCGCCATCCTTTACGGCCACGGCCAGCATCCGGGCCACCTGGTGGAGCAACTCCTGGCGCTCGATATCACGCCGCTGGCCTCGCCCGCGCTGGTGCGCGGCCAGCGTCCGCTGGCGGTGCCGGCAGATCTGGCGCGCCATACGCTGCTCCACGACGATACCGGCCAACACTACGACAATCGGCCGTTCTGGTCGCGCTGGCTGCAGGCCGCGGGCGCGCCGGCCGCCAGCACCGAGCGCGGTCCGCATTTCAGCCACGCGGTGCTCGCACTGGAAGCTGCACGAGAAGGTTTGGGCGTGGTCGCCACCATGCCGGTACTGGCTGCGGAGGATCTCGCCGCCGGCCGGCTGGTCATGCCCTTTGCGCTGCGCGAGCCGTTGGAGTCGAGCTACTACCTGGTGTGCGCCGAGACCGCAGGCGAGCGCCCGGCCGTCAAGGCCTTCCGCGGCTGGCTGCGGGCCGAGGTCGCGGCCATGCCGCTGTTGCCGCCGGTGGTGACGGTGGAGTCCTTGCCAACGGCGGTTTCCGCCCCCACGTAAAACCCTTATGAAATACAAGGACTATTACGCCACGTTGGGAGTGAAACGGGACGCGGCGCCCGAGGACATCAAGCGCGCCTACCGCAAACTCGCTCGCAAATACCATCCGGACGTGTCCAAGGAGAAGGGCGCCGAGGAGAAATTCAAGGAAGTCGGCGAAGCCTACGAAGTCCTGCAGGACAAGGAAAAACGCGCCGCCTACGATCAGCTCGGGCATTACACGCCCGGCCAGGACTTCCGGCCGCCGCCGGACTGGGCGCGCCAGCACGGCAACTCGCGCGGCGGTTTTTCGAACGGGCCGGAGACGGACTTCAGCGACCTGTTCGAAGGCCTGTTCGGCGGCAACCGCCCTGGCGGCGCGCGCGGCGCCCGCGGGCGCGGCTTCAGCATGCCCGGTTCCGACTACGAGGCGGCGGTCACCATCACGCTGGAGCAGGCGGAGGCCGGCGCCGAAGTGTCCTTCGACCTGCCGCGCGGGAACGCGACCGTGCCGCTCAAGGTACGCATCCCAAAGGGCATCACCGACGGCGAGAAGATGCGCGTGCCCGGCAAGGGCGGCGAGGGTGCAGGCGGCGGGCCGGCCGGTTCGCTCTTCCTTGCCATCCGCTTCGCGCCGCACCGCTGGTTCCAGCCGCGCGGGCACGACCTGTACCTCGACCTGCCGGTTGCCCCCTGGGAAGCGGCGCTGGGCGGCGCGGCGGAGGTACCGACGCTCGGAGGCCGCGTGCGCGTGAAGATCCCGGCCGGCGCCGCGCCCGGGCAGCAACTGCGGCTCGCCGGCAAGGGGCTGCCCAAACGCGACGGCACGCGGGGCGACCAGTACTGCACGCTGCAGATCGTGGTGCCGCCGGCGCTGTCGCCGCGCGAGATCGAACTCTACGAAGATCTGCAGAAGACCTCTGACTTCAACCCGCGCAGCCGTTTCAGCGAATAGTCCCTCCCCGACCCCACCCGGCACCACAAGGAATCCAGCATGTCCGCGACCGCCGCCAAAGAAACCCTCGGCTTCCAGACCGAGGTGAAGGAACTGCTGCACCTCATGGTGCACTCGCTCTACAGCAACAAGGAGATCTTCCTCCGCGAACTGGTCTCCAACGCTTCCGACGCCTGCGACAAGCTGCGCTTCGAGGCGCTGTCGAACCCGGCGCTGCTGGAGAGCGACAGCGAGCTTCGCATCCACGTCGAGTACGACCGCGAGGCGCGCACCCTCACCCTCACCGACAACGGCATCGGCATGTCGCGGCAGGAGGTGATCGACAACATCGGCACCATCGCACGCTCCGGTACCCGCGAGTTCTTTTCCAAGCTCTCCGGCGACCAGGCGAAGGACGCCAACCTCATCGGCCAGTTCGGCGTGGGCTTCTATTCCGCCTTCATCGTTGCCGACCGCGTCACGCTGACCACGCGCCGCGCGGGTGCGCCGGCCGCCGAGGGCGTCCGGTGGGAGTCCGAAGGGGCGGGCGACTACACCATCGAACCCCTGGAACGCGCCGCGCGCGGCACCGAAATCGTGCTGCACCTGCGCGAAGGCGAGGACGATTTGCTGAACGGGCACCGCCTGCGCACCATCGTCCGCAAATACTCCGACCACATCCAGTTGCCCATCGAGATGCGCAAGGAGTCCTGGGACGAGGCGAAGCAGGCCGAGGTCGTCACCGAGGAATGGGAAACGGTCAACCAGGCCAACGCGCTGTGGGCGCGGCCCAAGGCGGAAATCACCGACGAGCAATACGACGAGTTCTACAAGCACGTTGGCCACGATTACGAAAAGCCGCTCGCCCACGTGCACGCGCGCGTCGAAGGTACCAAGGAGTACACCGTCCTGCTCTACGTGCCCTCGCACGCGCCCTTCGACCTGTGGGACGCCAACGGACGGCGCGGGGTCAAGCTGTACGTCCGCCGGGTGTTCATCATGGACGACGCCGAGAACCTGATGCCGCAGTACCTGCGCTTCGTGCGCGGGGTCATCGATTCCAGCGATCTGCCGCTCAACGTTTCGCGCGAGATCCTGCAGGAGTCGCGCGACGTGCAGGCGATCCGTTCGGGCGCGACCAAGCGCGTGCTGGGCCTGCTCGAAGAGCTGGCCGGCGAACAGGTGGAGAAATACGCGGTGTTCTGGAAGGAATTCGGCCGCGTGCTGAAGGAAGGTATTGGTGAAGACCACGCGAACCGCGAGCGCCTCGCCAAGCTGTTGCGCTTCGCCTCCACCCATGCCGATACCGACGCGCAGACCGTGTCCTTCGCGGACTACGTGTCGCGCATGAAGGGCGGGCAGGACAAGATCTACATCGTCACCGCCGACAGCTTCGGCGCGGCCAAGGCGAGCCCGCACCTCGAAATCTTCCGCAAGAAGGGCATCGAAGTGCTGCTGCTGTCCGATCGCGTGGACGAATGGCTGCTCGCGCACCTGCCCGAGTTCGACGGCAAGGCGCTGCAGTCGGTCGCCAAGGGCGCATTGGAGCTCGACAAGCTCGCCGACGCCGAGGAGAAGAAGGCGATCGAACGCGACGAAGGCGAGTTCAAGGACGTGCTGGGCAAGGTCAAAACAGTGCTCGGCGAGAAGGTGAAGGACGTCCGCGTCACGCACCGTCTCACCGAATCGGCCTCCTGCCTGGTGTTCGACCAGCAAGATCCGGGCGGCAATCTGCAGCGCCTGCTCAAGGCCGCGGGCCAGCCGGTGACCGAAGCGGCACCCATCCTCGAACTGAACCCCGGTCACCCGCTGGTCGTGCGCCTCAAGGCCGAGGCGGAAGACGTGCGCTTCGGCGATCTCGCCGCCGTGCTGTTCGACGAAGCGGTGCTGGCCGAAGGCGGGCAGCTCGACGATCCGGCCGGTTTCGTGCGCCGCCTGAACAAGCTGCTTTAGGCTGCCATGCAGAGCCTCATCATGATGGGGCCCTTCGTGCTGGTGGTCGGGCTGGTCGGCACGGTCATGGGCTACGTTGCCTGGAAACGTGCCCCGGAGCCAAAGCCTCACGCCTCCATCGGCCGCTACTGGCTGGGCGTGGTGCTGATCGGCGGACTGCTCTTCCTCGGCGGGGCGGCAGCCGGCATCTGGGTGGCCTGTTCCCCCGCCAACGCCGACAATCTGTGCGGCCTGGTTGGCATTTTCGGCCTCGGGCCGTGGCTGGCCGGCCTGACCCTGGCGGCTTACGCCTGGTGGTGGTCGCGGATGGCCCGGCAGGCCGCCTGACCCCGCTCCCGGTAGAGTCTTTACTCCTTGATCTGAAGCACTTTTCAGCCTCGCGGCCGGGGGGTAGTATGCGCACACGCCCTGTGCTGCGTTGGTTGAACCTGCGGGGCGGGAAGACAAAAACAAGCCATGCCGTCGTGCAAAGCCCAGAGGAGTCTGTTTGAAGCCCACCGATATCGGCAACCCCGACTACTTTCACAAAGTCGTTGACTGTCAGTGGGCCTGCCCGGCCCACACCCCCGTTCCCGAATACATCCGCCTGATCGCCGCCGGCCAGTACGCCGACGCGTACATGATCAACTGGGAATCGAACGTATTCCCCGGCATCCTCGGACGCACCTGCGATCGTCCGTGTGAGCCCGCCTGCCGCCGCAGCCGCGTCGAGGACGAAGGCCCTGACGGCAAAACGAGAAAAGAACCCGTCGCCATCTGCCGCCTGAAGCGCGTCGCGGCCGACTACAAGGGCGACATCAAGGACCGCCTGCCGAGGCCCGCCGCGAAGAAAAACGGCAAGCGCATCGCCTGCATCGGCGGCGGTCCGGCCTCGCTGACCGTCGCGCGCGACCTCGCGCCGCTCGGCTACGACGTCACCGTGTATGACGGCGACAGCCGTGCCGGCGGTATGATCCGCAGCCAGATCCCCAAATTCCGCCTGCCGGAAGAAGTGATCGACGAGGAAGTCGGCTACATCCTCGAGCTCGGCGTGAACTTCAAGGGCGGTGAATACGTTTCATCGCTCAAGTCCCTGTTGGCGGACGAGACCGATGGCGGTTTCGATGTCATCTTCGTTGGCACCGGCGCCCCGCGCGCGCGCGATCTCGAACTTCCCGGCCGCAAGGAAGCCGCCAAGAACATTCACCTCGGCATCGACTGGCTGTCGTCCGTATCCTTCGGCCACACCAGCAAAATCGGCAAGCGCGTGATCGTGCTGGGCGGGGGCAACACCGCGATGGACTGCTGCCGCTCGTCCAAGCGACTCGGCGGCGATGACGTGAAAGTGATCGTCCGCTCCGGCTTCGACGAAATGAAGGCGAGCCCGTGGGAGAAAGAGGATGCGGCGCACGAGGGCATTCCCATCCTCAACTTCATGGTGCCCAAGGCCTTCGAGCACAAAGACGGCAAGCTGACCGGCGTAACCTTCGAGAAGGTGAAGGCGGAGTACGATGCCAAGGGCAAGCGCAGTCTCGTGTCCACCGGCGAGCCCGACGAAACCGTGCCCTGCGACGACGTGCTGGTGGCGATCGGCCAGGACAACGCCTTCCCGTGGATCGAGCGCGACGCCGGCCTCGAGTTCGACAAGTGGAATATGCCGAAGCTGAACGAGGCGACGTTCCAGTCCACGAACCCGAAAGTGTTCTTCGGTGGCGACGCCGCCCTGGGCCCCAAGAACATCATCTGGGCGGTGGCGCACGGCCACGCCGCCGCGATCTCCATCGACCTCTACTGCCGCGGCGAGGATCTTGCGCAGCGCCCGCCGCCGCTCGTCAACCTCATCTCGCAGAAGATGGGCATCCACGAGTGGAGCTACGACAACGACATCTCCAACGACCGTCGCTTCCGGGTCCCGCTGAAGGACGTCTCCGCCGCGCTGAAGAACATCAAGGTCGAGGTCGAGCTCGGCTTCGACCCCAAGCTGGCACTGCAGGAAGCGGAGCGCTGCCTCAACTGCGACGTGCAGACGGTTTTTGCGCCCAAGCTGTGCATCGAGTGCGATGCCTGCGTGGACATCTGCCCGATGGACTGCATCACCTTCACCGCGGACGGGGAAGAAAGTGATCTTCGGCAACGTTTAATGGCGCCCGCGTTGAACCTCGAGCAGGACATCTATGTGGAGGGCGGCCTCAAGACCGGCCGCGTGATGGCGAAGGACGAGGACGTCTGCCTGCACTGCGGCTTGTGCGCCGAACGCTGCCCGACCGGCGCGTGGGACATGCAGAAGTTCTTCCTCAACCCCGCGCAGGCGGGGACAGGCTGCGGCAAACCGCAGCGGAAAGCTGCGTAAGAACAGGCTGCAGGCTTCAGAAAACCCCAACTCAATCCCCTGACATGAAACGCATAGCCGCCATCAACGACTTCGTCGTCAAGTTCGCCAACGTCAACGGCTCGGGTTCGGCTTCGGCCAACGAACTCTTCGCCAAGTCCATCCTGCGCATGGGCGTGCCGGTCAGCCCGCGCAACATCTTTCCGTCCAACATTCAGGGCCTGCCGACCTGGTACGAGGTGCGCGTCACGGAAGACGGCTACCTCGGCCGCCGCGGCGGGGTGGACCTGATGGTCGCCATGAACCCGCAGACCTGGGACAACGACGTCAGGGAAATCGAGACTGGTGGCTACCTGTTCTACGACAACACCAAGCCGCTGCCACCCTCCAAATTTCGCGACGACATCCACATCGTCGGCATGCCGCTCACCGAAATCACCAACACCGCCTACACCGACCCGCGCCAGCGCCAGCTCTTCAAGAACATCATCTACGTCGGCGCGCTGTCGGTGCTGCTCGGCATCGAGGCGGAAGTCATCGAGCGGCTCTTCACCGAGCAGTACAAGGGCAAGGAACAATTGTTTGACGCCAACAAGCGCGCGCTGCACCTCGGCCGAGACTACGCCACGGCGCATCTCACCGGGCAGGTGGAACTCAAAATTGAGCGCCGCGACAACGTTGGCGATCAGATCTTCACCGACGGCAACTCCGCCGCCGCGCTGGGCTGCGTGTACGGCGGCGCCACGGTCTGCGCCTGGTATCCGATCACGCCCTCGTCCTCACTCGCGGAAGCCTTTCAGAAGTATTGCCAGAAGCTGCGCGTGGACCCGGAGACCAAGGAGAACAAGTTCGCCATCGTGCAGGCCGAAGACGAACTTGCTTCCATCGGCATCGTCACCGGCGCGGGCTGGAACGGCGCGCGCGCCTTCACCGCGACTTCCGGCCCAGGCGTGTCACTGATGACGGAGTTCATCGGCCTCGCCTACTTCGCGGAGATCCCGGTCACCATCATCAACGTGCAGCGTGGCGGCCCGTCCACCGGCATGCCCACGCGCACGCAGCAGGCGGACGTGCTCGCCTGCGCCTACGCCAGCCACGGTGATACCAAGCACGTGCTGCTGTTCCCGGAAGACCCCTACGAGTGCTTCGAACAGTCCGCGCTGGCGCTCGACCTCGCGGACCGGCTGCAGACGCCCGTGTTCGTCATGACCGACCTCGACATCGGCATGAACCAGCGCCTGTGCAAACCCTTCGACTGGGACGACGACCGCGCCTACGATCGCGGCAAGGTCATGACGGCTGCGGAGCTGGACGCCGGCAAGGAGTTCGCGCGTTACAAGGACGTTGACGGCGACGGCATTCCCTACCGCACCTATCCCGGCACGCACCCGGCCAAGGGCGGCTACTTCACGCGCGGCACCACCAAGAACCCGCAGGCCCTGTATTCGGAAGCCGGTCCGGACTACATCTACAACGTCCAGCGGTTGCTGAAGAAGTTCGAGACCGCGAAGAACCTGGTGCCGCAGCCGGTATTGACGCCGGCCGTCCATCCCGCCCGTTTCGGCGTCATCTACTACGGTTCCACCAGCCCGGCGATGCACGAGGCGCTGGATACGCTGGAGGAAGAGGGCATCTACGTCAATGCGCTGCGCGTGCGGGCCTTCCCCTTCCACGACGCCATCGCCGACTTCGTCACCACGCACAACAAGGTGTTCGTCGTCGAGCAGAACCGCGACGCGCAACTGAAGACCCTGCTGGTGAACGACGGCGGCATCAACCCCGCGAACCTGATCTCCGTGCTGCACTACGATGGCACACCGATCACCGCGCGCTTCATCGTCAAGGAAATCATGGAAGCGGCCTCGGCGATGAACGTGCGGCCGATCCGCAAGGACAAAGTCGCGTGACTATTAAAGCCCGTCATGCCGGCGAAAGCCGGTATCCAGTGAGGTCTTTCCCTGGATTCCAGCTTTCGCTGGAATGACGATCTGATATACCTCCTCACTTCTTGCCTCTGACCCCTCACTGTCGCAGCCCATGACCTACCTCGCCAAACCCAAACTCCACCACCCCTCCCTCGAAAAGAACAAGGTCGGCTACACGCGCCGCGACTACGAGGGCAAGGTTTCCACGCTCTGCGCGGGCTGTGGCCACGACTCCATCTCCGCCGCCATCATCCAGGCCTGCTGGGAACTCGACATCGAGCCGCACCGCGTTGCCAAGCTCTCGGGTATCGGCTGCTCGTCGAAGACCCCGGACTACTTTCTCGGCAGCTCGCACGGCTTCAACACCGTGCACGGACGCATGCCCTCGGTCCTGACTGGCGCCAACCTCGCCAACCGCGACCTCATTTACCTGGGTGTGTCCGGCGACGGCGACTCCGCGTCGATCGGCCTCGGCCAGTTCGCGCACGTCATGCGGCGCGGCGTAAACATGGCCTACATCCTGGAAAACAACGGGGTCTACGGCCTGACCAAGGGCCAGTTCTCCGCCACCGCCGACCAGGGCTCCAAGTCCAAGCGCGGCGTGGTCAACACCGACAGCCCGGTGGACACCGTGAGCCTCGCGCTCCTGATGGGCGCCACCTTTGTCGCGCGCGGCTTCTCGGGAGACAAGGACCAGCTCGTGCCGCTCATCAAGGCGGCGATCGCGCACCCCGGCGCGGCCTTCGTGGACGTCATCAGCCCCTGCGTGGCCTTCAACAACCACCCGGGCAGCACCAAGAGCTACGACTACGTGCGCGAGCACAACGAATCGGTCAATCGGCTCGACTTCTTCCCTAACCGCGACGCGATCACCGGCACCTACAAGGAAGGCGAAACGCTGGACCTGCCGCAGCACGATGGCACGATCATGCGCTTGCGCAAGACCCAACCGGAATACGATCCCAACGACCGCATCAAGGCGATGGCCTACGTCGGCGAGCACGCCGCGAAGGGCGAGGTGGTGACGGGGTTGCTCTACGTCCACCCGGAATCGGTGGACCTGCACGAGCACATGGGCACGGTGAAGGTGCCGTTCAATCAGTTGGGGGCAAAGGCGCTGTGCCCGGGGGCGGGGGTGTTGGGGAAGATTAATGCGTCACTGCGCTGATTTTTTGATGGGAATTTAAGCCGCGATCCTGAATTTCGCACCAAACAGGCAGTCTTCAGGATAATTTTGACTAAAAAACATTGTGGATGCGTCAAGACTGAATCCCAATGCACAACTACCGTTCGCTTTGCGTCTCAAAGACTTCGAGCTTGCGATGCAGGACGTCTACGACTTTTTCTACGATGTTAACTCCGGATTGGTCATCAAGGGACTGGAGAGGCTGGACGACATGCTCCGTCCAGCCATCATGTCGGGTCTTTTATCCGATATGTTGACAGCGAGTCTGGCGAAGCACTCGCGGACCCTGACGGGAAACCGCTACTTCAACGGCCATCCAGATCTGATTGTCAAAAGCGTTTACTCCGACAATAAAGCTAAGGCGGGAACGGAAGGTGTTGAAATAAAAACGACCCGAAAAACCGGTGGTGCTGTAGACACGCATGGTGCTCGGGATCAGTGGATGTGTGTTTTCGTATATCAGGTCGATCACTAGTGTCCGGATGTTAATCGAACAAATTCAGTTGATTAGTTGAAAAGGCCAGATCGTCAGCCATGCTGTTTTTGGTAAGTAGCTGATCCAAAGGGATTCGCTCGAACACGGTCAGGCTCAATAT
>Ga0163146_10001433_pt1 | contig 34271 bp, 37 predicted proteins | sample OliLakLV19MP7G1_FD_148648 | JGI IMG/M metagenome (GOLD analysis project Ga0163146, IMG submission 148648) | Freshwater microbial mat bacterial communities from Lake Vanda, McMurdo Dry Valleys, Antarctica - Oligotrophic Lake LV.19.MP7.G1 | ecosystem: Environmental > Aquatic > Freshwater > Lake >...
GCTGGTAAAAAAGGGCGAAAAAGGTCATTTTCCGGAGGAATTACATCTTGATTTGGTGGCTTGCGTCGAAAAAATAATACCATCGGGTTGTCGGGTGGTGTTTTTGGGTGACGGCGAGTTCGACGGTTTCAAACTCCGCTTGAATTGTATCCAGATAACACGCCACGCCTCGGTTATGTCCCCCTTGTAGGAGTCAAATTATTGTTTGTCAATTGTTTATGCTATTTTTGCTTCGGTGGTTTAATCCTCTCGTCGCAATAGTAGTAATCTAATATCTAAAGTCCAATATCTAAAGTCTATCAGAACACTGTTATTAAAATCTTAATCAGACTCATATACTGGCAATATTCATCAAAATGACCTAAATTTGACGCAATATCCAAAAACAAAAATCAAATATGAATCAAATTATTGCTTGTCTATTTTTAATAGCCACTTTTTCTCTTTCATTCAAAACCACTGACCCATTGGAAGACAGCGTCAAACGCGGCAAAGATGTGTATAGTACCTACTGCGTTGCTTGCCACCAAGCGGATGGAAAGGGATTAGAAAATATCTTCCCGCCTTTGGCAAAATCAGATTACCTGATGGCGGATAAAAAGCGATCCGTCAAGCAAGTGCTGCACGGTGCCACCGAGGAACTGACTGTAAATGGCAAAAAATATAAAACTCCAATGATGGGCTTCCCCAACCTCACCGACCAAGAAGTAGCCGACGTGCTCAACTACGTGCGCAACTCATGGGGCAACAAAGGCGAGATCGTGAAAACAGAAGAAGTAAAAAAAGCAAGAGGCGAGAAGAAGAAAAAAGGATAAGGCAGTTTAAAGTTTGGTAGTTCGGAGGTTTAACATAGCACGAAAATTGTTTAAACCATTGGACTACCAAACCTCAAACCCTTGAACTATCGAACTTTGCCTTTTGGATACTATCAAGGAAGACGTGAACAAAAACCACATGGCCGGAATAGCGCTTACCAACCGTGCAAGAGCTTTTGCCATTGAAATACAAAAGGGAAAGTTGAAATGGCTTTAACAATTATTTCTCAAATTTTTTTTGCTAAAATGTTTCTTCTTTCCAAAATATATTTTATTTTTGAATCAGAAGAAAGTATATTAGTTGTTAAAGTCATTATATAACGTTTTAAATTATCCCTTATGAAAGCTGTAAAACTTTTAGTTTGCACTTCTTGCTACTTCTTGCTACTTCTTGCTACTTCTTGCTACTTCCTGTAATCAGGAAAAATTACAAAGTGACAATTCGATTGAAAATCTTATCTACGGAAAAGACACCACGCTACTACAGAGTTACGTGGAGAAGCCGTTTTACTTTCACAATGCAATATTTGAAATAGACGAAGCTGATAACACGATTGACTGGGATGGATTAACGAAAGATTTGAGTGCTATTACGAACGAAGCAGATTTTGATAATATTTTAGAAAAACGTGGACTACTTGCTTATCCAAACTTTAGATATTCTGCTCTGGCGTACACAGATGCCAAACTGAAACTCATGACTAACTACGGCGATATATTATCATCGCTAAACGAAAACAATAAGCAAATATTTAAAGACGCTTATTCGGGGTACTATATTGATTTACTATTTGCTGCGACATCAACTATCAAAGATGAAAATCAAGTAACTTTTCGGCAATGTCCTTTTGAACTCTGTATGGTGAGATGTTTTAACGATGGATGGGATGATGCCTTAATGTGCTTAATTGCGTGCATACCTCCAACTCCCTGGGGATGTTTAGGTACAGCGGCATGTGAGATTATATCAGCCAGAAAGATGAATAGATGTTACGATGGTTGCAGAAGTGAACACTAGCCTTGCCGTGAGCGGTAACTTAAATCAAAAAGTAAAAAAAATAATAAAGCTATGTATACATTGGACAGAAAAGAGTTATTTTTCAATTCAGCCCCCATCATAAATTTTCTCGTGATTAAAATGCTATTTGATTATTTTGAGTTGCATGGCACGATTTATGGTAAGATTTTGATAGGAGTAGGTTTTTTGGTAGCATTTGTCATTGGATATTTTTATATGAAATATAGAAAAGAACAAGGACTATCTGTTATTCCAACTGGAGCTATAATTCCTGCTGTATTTGCATTTTGTGTATTTGCATACATCGTTTTGAATAAGCCATTTTAAAGTAAATAGTAGTCAATCAGTTGATAGGTTGAATGTTATTTTTAATCAAATTTCATTTAACTTATCAACTCTTCAGCTTCTCTACCGGCAGCGACGCGAACAGCATTTTCAGCTCCGTTGCCTGTTCCACTTTCATCCGTCCACTCAAAATCAAGCGCAACTCGCGGCGGCGGATGGCGCTATCATATCGCTGTTGTTCAATTTCTGTCAACGGCAGTACTGGCGGGACTTCTATCGGTTTGCCATTCTCCCCATCCAATGCTACGAATGTGTAATAAGCGTGATTGCTCCGGCGGTTATTTTGTCCTTTAATATTTGCAGCAAAAACTTCTACATAAATTTCAACAGAGGTGTTAAAAGCTCTGGTCACCGTCGCTTCCATCGTTACAATTTCTCCCATTTTAATTGGCTTAGTAAAAGAAACGTGATCCACAGAAGCAGTCACAACGTGCGCCTCGCAGTGGCGACCCGCACAAATGCTACTCACGATGTCCATCCAACGCAAGAGATTTCCACCCATGAGGTTGTCCATCGGGTTGGTATCGTTAGGCATCACCATTTCGGTCATCACGGCTTTGGATTCGCTGACTCTTTTTGGGTTCGTTTTGCTTGCTTCCATTATTTTATTGTTTCCATTATTCCACTTACCGTATCATCACCCCTTTTCGATTCAAAAAAGGAATAGTCGTAAAATTAGCTTCCGAAATACTCTCTTGCACAAATACATATTTTTTATCATACATATAGCCATCATGCACAAAACTTACCCAGTATTCGTTGGCAATTTTGAACAATTTTATCTGAATAGGTTCGATTTGTACACAAGCCAGCGGACCGATTTCTTCAAAAAAATGCCGAAGAATCGTGGTACGCATCTTCTCGCCATCAATGTCGCCGTAGCCACGCGAATTGACCAACACGCTGCTAATAGCTTCGTCTTTGAGATTGAGGAGGTACACATCCCACAGGTCTTCCTCATCATCGGGAATACGGTCTTCGCGCGGTGCAATCGCGATTGCCAAGTCTTCTACTTTATAAATTGGAATGTCTTTTTTCATAAATTTTAAGATGCCAGATACCGGATTAGGAGATGCCAGATGTTACTTGGTCAAGCTACTTAAATCGGTGCAGTCCCGAATTCAAATTCAAACAATTTTGCAAACTGTTGTTTTAATCGTTCCTTTACTTCTTCTATATCTATTATATAACCTAACTCTTTCTCCATCGAAGTCACGTCCTTATCGTCGTCTGCAATGCCGCAGGGTATAATATTTTTAAAATGTGTAAGATTTGTATTTACATTAAAAGCAAAACCATGCATCGTTACCCAGCGGCTCAAGTGTACGCCGATGGCGCAAATTTTTCGCTTTGGTAAATGTTCAGTCGCTTCCAGCCATACGCCTGTGTAGCCTTTTTCTCGACTCGATGCGATGCCATATTCTACCAAAGTACGAATCACTGCCTCTTCCAGATAACGCACGTACCGATGCACATCCGTAAAAAAACAATCGAGGTCAAATATTGGATAGCCTACAATTTGCCCCGGTCCATGATACGTGATGTCGCCACCTCGATTAATTTTGAAAAACGCAAAGCCTTGCAATTGAAGTTCTTGTTCATTGAGCAATAAGTTTTGCATAGAGCCGCTTTTACCGAGGGTATAAACCGGAGGATGTTCGCAAAACAACAAATAATGCAATTGAGAAAATAGCGGCTGCGATTCCGTTTGCCGGATTCGATTTTGAAGTTTGACCGCAATCAATTCTTGAAGTCGTTCCTGTTGATACGCCCAAGCCTCCGCATAAGGAATGCGCCCTAAATCCTGAAAAATGACCCGCTCCATGCTTTTCAAAAATGTCCGCAAAGGTAAGCAAAAAATTATTATTTTTTTGAATGAAAAACGTTAAAAAAATTGCTTTCCGTTTTGCAAAAAAACAGTAGCTTTGATGTCATTCTACCCTACTCTACTGCATTATTCTATATTGGTAAGCTTCTGTCTATCAGAAGGATGGTCTCATTTTTCCAAAAACTAACAAATTATATGAAATTCATTTTCACACTCTTTCTTTTTTACGCTATAGCTGCGCAAGTGTCCGCACAGACTGACACCCTACCACCCGCTCCTGATTTTACAATCACTACAAGCGACAGTATACGCCGCCAACTGTATGCTGATTACTTGAGTCAAGGAAAAACCGTTGTTCTGTATGTCTTTTTTATTGATTGTCCAGTCTGTCAAGAATTAGAACCTTTGCTCACACCACTTTATCACGAATGGGGAAATGGCACAGCCGGCGTCGAATTCCTCAGTTTGAGCACTCAATTCAACGACCATAATCAAGACCTCAACACTTTTATAGGCATGGTAGAACATCCGTTTCTTGCGGCTGGCAGCGACGGCGGAAGCTTAGAGGCAATAGAACCTTACACGAACGGCAAATATGGACTTTTCATCGGTACGCCACTATTTGTCGTCATTGCACCGAATGGCAACGTAACGTATGATCCGAAAGGCGAATCCTTAGAAGCAACGATTGACGCACTGAACCAAGCCATCCTTAATACGGGAGTAGAAAAACCAGCGGTCGCCTTTCAACACAGCGGTAGCATCACATTCCCAAATGGCAATGGAGTGGCGAATGCCAAAGTAAAAGTGCGCAATACAGATACGGATTTTACGACTACCGATTCAACAGGCGCTTTTCAATTTGAAACTTCCTTGATAGCTCGAAAAAACTATAGCATTCAGTTGGAGAAAGAAGGCAGCATTCTAAGTGGTATCACAACACTGGATGTAGTCAAACTCCAAAGACACATACTGGGTATCGAACCCTTCACTTCTCCTTACCAACTCATTGCCGCTGATGTAGACCGCTCTGGCACGATCAGCGTCAGCGATGTTATTTTGCTGCGCAAGTTGGTGTTGAATTTGGAAACCACATTACCCAATAGTTCTTGGATTTTTATCAATGCAAACTATACATTTGGGAATCCAGAAGCCCCTTTCTTCGAGGTGTATACGGGCGACGCTTCTGCGTTTCCTTACAAGCCTTTGAGCAAAGAAGTGGCGCCTTTTAAAATTATTGCAATCAAAATAGGCGATGTAAATTTTAGCGCTACTTAAAGATAAATGTTTATTGGTGCACCAAGATATAGAATTTTGGCGCACCTTTCTTTTTCAAAGTTATGACAACAATATGAAGTAATATTTTCTTTCCTCTGCTCATGGAATCCTACTTTTGCAAAAAAATAGCGTTCATGAAATCATTCCTTTATTTCGTAATTATAATATTAAGTGTCGCTTGTAACACTACTAAAAAAAAGACTGAGACACCTGCTACCACTGCTGATGCTGTTTCAGATACTTTGCGTTACGCCGAGGAAAAGCACTTAAAAAATCTAAAACAACTCACGTTCGGCGGTGACAATGCCGAGGCATATTTTAGTTTTAACGATAAATTCTTGAGCTTTCAATCTACCAATCGCAAGTGGGGTACGATGTGCGACCAGATTTTTTATATGCCAATAAGCGGCAAATTTGAAGGCAATCGCCCACCGATGGTGAGTACAGGCAATGGTAGAACGACTTGTGCCTACTTTCTTCCAGATGACAAACAGGTGATTTTTGCGTCTACGCACTTGGCGGGCGAAAATTGCCCGGAAACGCCCCGTATGGTCGCTGGCAAATATGTGTGGGCAGTGTACAATACATTTGATATTTTCGTATCTGATTTGAATGGTAAAGTGCTCAAGCAACTCACTAACTCACCTGGATATGACGCGGAAGCAACCGTTTCGCCCGATGGCAAAAAGATTGTTTTTACCTCCACGCGCTCTGGCGATTTGGAATTATACACGATGAATATTGATGGCTCCGACGTAAAACAAATCACGAATGGCTTGGGCTATGACGGTGGTGCTTTCTTCTCGCCGGATAGTAAAAAATTGGTATTCCGTGCTTCTCGCCCAAAAACGGAAGAAGATATTAAAAATTATAAAGACTTACTCGCACAAAATTTGGTACAACCCACCAATCTGGAAATTTATACTTGTAATGCAGATGGTACTGATTTAAAACAAATTACAAATCTGGGCGGCGCGAATTGGGCACCTTATTTCCATCCATCTAGTAAAAAAATTATATTCGCTTCTAATCACCACACCACCGGCGGTCGCGTTTTCAATGTTTTTGCAATCAATTTAGACGGCACTGGTTTGCAGCAACTAACGCATGATAAAATATTTGATTCCTTTCCCATGTTTTCGCACGACGGTAAAAAAATCGTCTTCGCTTCCAATCGAAATAATGGCGGCACAAGAGATACGAATATTTTTATCGCGGATTGGGTAGAGTGATATGGATTTTTGAGTCTGCTTACCGAGCTTGAATAGGACACTGATTTTTTATGATGACTAAGAATATTTTATGATTAAATCAGTTCAAGTAGCGAGCGCATATTTACTTATAATTTTCATGCAAAGTCGCAAAGACGCAAGATTTACATTATCAATAAAACAGGCTCTGTGTAACTTTGTGAACGCTGTGGTTTAAATATTCTTCACTAATTAAATCATAATCATCATACAAATCAGTGTCCTATATGTTTTAAGCGGGCGTTAAGCATATAATATTAATGAAAATAGCATTCCCAAACGACTTCTTCTGGGGCACTTCCACCTCTGCCGCTCAAACCGAGACGGCTTTTGACCATCAATGGAAAGGCTTTCAAGCAAGAGGCGGTTTCCTATTTGACCGCACAACCGACCACGAACTGCGCCGCGACGAGGATTTGGAGTACATTTGCCAATTTGGAACCGTATATCGCTGTGGCATTGATTGGTCTAAATTACAACGATCTGCTTTTGAAAAATTTAACGAGAAAACTACGGATGAGTACAAGCATTTTTTAAATAAGTTAAATAAACGCGGCATGAGCATCATACTCGTGCTGCATCATTTTGCCAATCCAATTTGGTTTGAAAAAAATGGAGGTTGGTTGAATCCTGCAAACGTTGCCGCTTTTGGCAATTATGCCGAACAGTGTATTGAGCATTTTGGATCCTATATTTTCAATTGGAATACCTTCAACGAACCAAATGCCTACGCCAATTGTGCATACGTACTTGGCACATTTCCACCTTACAAACGCAATCCAAATCTTACCATCCGCGTCTTGCGCAACATGGGAAAAGCACATAGTCAAGCGTATGATTTAATTAAAAAGTCATATCCAAAATCGTCGGTAAGTATTTCATTGAATACTGCTTATTTCAAAGCGGTGCATCCACTGGGGCGCATTCCCGCTGCTATTTTCGATGCTTGGTATCATCGTCTTACGGTTCGTAATTTTCGCAAGATGGATTACTGGGGGATTAGTTATTATACCTTTATGCCATTTGCACCTTTTCCGGTTACAGAAGTTGACAATCCGGGCAAACTTGCCAAAATGGGCATTCCGCACGATAAAATGTGGGGTTATTATCCGCAAGGTTTGGGTATTATTCTAAAAAGATTATGTAAAATCCGGCGCATTCCGGTCATTGTCATCGAAAATGGCATTTGTACGGATGACCCGCAAGTACGCATTCAAAGCATTAAAGATTATTTGAAAGTGATACACGATACGATGCAAAGCGGCGTGGACATTAAAGGTTACATCCACTGGAGTACTTGGGATAATTTTGAGTGGAATCTCGGTCCCACCTATCGTTTTGGCTTGGTGCACGTGGATTTAGAAACTAAAAATCGGACGATGACGGCAGCGGGGGAATTTTATGCGAAAGTAACGAAAGATAATGCAATAGAAATTTGATATAGTACACTGATTATTATGATGGTTAAGTTTTTTTATGATTTTTAAGGTTATATTAATCAGATCACAACCTATCATATTTATCATAATAATCAGTGTACCATTTGTATCTTAGCAGCCACATAATGCACCGTTTTATGAAGCAAATTTTTCACATCTTATTTATTTTCAGCGCATTATCTATTTATGCTCAAAATAGTGTTCCTTCCATTGCCGGTGCACGCGGCGCAGGAATGGCGAATGCGTCGGTCACGTTTTCCGATATTCATAGCGCGTTCAGCAATCAAGCAGGGCTGGCAAATCTGGAACATTTTTCCGTGGTAGCTTTCGCAGAACAACGTTTTTTATTGAATGAATTACAAACCGTTTCCGCAGCGGCGGCTTATCCAACGGCTTCCGGCACGTTTGGTTTGACACTCCAACACTTTGGTTTTGAGGATTTTAACGAACAAAAAATTGGTCTCGCTTATGCGCGAAAGCTGCTTGACGGCTTGTCTTTGGGCGCACAGGTTTTACTCCTCAACACCCGCATTCCTGAATATGGCAGCAAAGCGAATATTACATTTGAATTGGGTATTATAACACAATTATTACCCAAGTTACAATTGGGCGCGCACGTGTACAGCCCAGCGCAATTAGAATTAGCAAATGGTGAAAATTTACCAACCGTTTTTAAATTGGGTTTAGCGTATCTACCTTCCGAAAAATTGTTGTGCACCGCAGAAGTAGAAAAAGACATTGACTATCCAGTGAGAGCAAAGTTTGGTATTGAATATCAAATAGTTGAACCCGTTCACCTTCGAGCGGGAGTTGCTACCAATCCAACAATGCTGGCATTTGGGGTAGGTTATCAATTGAATACCTTAATACTCGACATCGCTTCTTCCTATCATCAAACGTTAGGTTTTACGCCAACAGTGGGCTTTGTGTATCAATTTAAGAAAAAGCAATAGTACACTGATTTGTTATGATAATTATGTTGTTTTATGATTATTTCATTTCATAGTCGCTCTTAAAAAATATTATATAATCAGTGTACCATTTATGAATTTACTAATCGTCTCCGCCACCTCTTTTGAGATTGCGCCGCTTTTACAACATTTAGAATCCACCTTTATAACAAAAGATTCCGCACATTTTCAACGGGGCGAACTGTACGTTGCTGTGTTGATTACGGGCGTTGGCTTGCCATTGACAGCTTTTGCAATGGGGAAAATATTAGCGTTTAAAAAATATGATTTGGCAATAAATGTTGGCATTGCAGGTACATTCAATCGGAATTTGCAAATTGGAGATGTAGTGGAAGTAACCTCCGATTATTTTGGCGACTTGGGTGTGGAAGAAGCAGATGGAAATTTTATTAGTGTTTTTGAATTGGGTTTAATCGAATCGAATCAGCCGCCTTTTACAAATAGTGAATTACAAAATCCAAATCCGGGTAAATTTTTACCAACGGTTAAAGGATTGAGTATTAACAAAGTACACGGCTTTGAGCCGAATATCGAAGCGCAATTGCAACGATACCCAGCCGATATTGAAACGATGGAAAGTGCCGCTTTTTTTTACGCTTGCCTCATGGAAAATCAAAAATTCCTCGCCATCAGAGCCATTTCAAATTACGTGGAAGCTCGGAATCGCGCGAATTGGAATATCCCGTTAGCCATTGAAAATTTGAATAAAATTTTGATTGAAATGCTTCAATTGTAGGAGGTGTCACCTTGCGAGCAAGCTGACACCTCCTACGATTTTCCTCACGCTTCCTCCTTCTCGGTTTGCGTCTGCGGACGAGTACCGGCACTACGCACTTGAATCAGTTTTTTCAATAAATCAAACCAGAACGGTGCGCCCAACGAAATTGCCAATGCAGTGACGATCCAGCCTGCAATTTTTGTCAACCAAGGAATGGTTCCCTCTGGTACTGCCTGCCAGCCTAAGCCCAGCGGAGCCGGCACCGTTTTAATTTCTTTCACAATGTAGTCATCCACTAAGCGACGCACCTCGGCGGCTCGTTCCGTATCTTCCGTAGCGTTTATCCGATTCGAGTCCAGCCGATACGTATAAGCGGCAAGCCGGTCTTCCGTTGTAAAATCCTGGGCTAATTGTAATAGTTTTTGTCTGTCGTCTGGGTAGCGCGTGAGATTCGTCCAAATTTTAAAAGTATCGGCATCAAAAGAAATCGCTATTAATAAACCAATGGTAATCAGGCTCCACTGAATACCGCGCTTATACCAGTCGGTAGCACGGTCCATGATTTCGTTGTATTGTTTTTCAAAAGCGGATTTGGCTTTTATTAATAGATCTTGTTGGATCGGTGCTTCTTCCGTACCGAGCAGCGACCGTTCTCCTGGTAGGGGCATAGCAGGACTACTTTGAAAAATAATATTCAACTGTTTTCGCAAATCATCCTGCTGCATATTGGATAAGAGGGCTGGCTGCGGCATAGTTATGGATTGTGGAGCAAACGTCAGGCTCCGTTCACCCGTTGCAGGCGGCACTTCTGTTGGAATCATCGTTTCCTTTTCCAATAATTCTTGGATAACAGAAGTCACTTGTTCTGCCGAAAGGTAAGAGGGCAGTTGTTTCAAACCCAAGTATTTATCGCTATATTTTCGATATACCTTGCTGTCTTCAATCTTTTTTCTAAAGTTGGCAAAAACTTTTTCTTTTGTGGCACCTGTTACTTCCGATTCATTTTCCACTTCCAACAATTTGGCGATGGCTTTAAGCAACATCTTACCGCGCAAGGAGGTCAAAGATGCCCATAGCTCTTGTAAAATAGTAGCTAAGAGGCTCACTAACAGGTAGATAAATACCATTCCAACAATAATTTCCAGTGTTTCCATTCGTATTTGTTTTGATATGTCTTTAATTTTGTATTAAAAATAGATTTTTTAAACGGACGGTCAGTCGATGCAAGCTAATTTATTTTGCAAGTGTAGGAAAAACATTTTCAGCCTCCAAGAGTTAAAGAGTATAATTTCGCTGTGCAAACTCCAGCAAGGATAATATATTTATAAAAGTAAAACAATTATGATTACCATCATTTCCGGCACCGACCGGAAGAAGAGCGAGAGCCTCAATTTTGCAAAGAAATATGCAGAACTTATTGCTATCAAAACGGATGAACCCGTGAAAATATTGGCACTGGAAGACATGCCGCACGACTGGTGGCACACAGGTATGTATGAAAACGACGGACAAACCAGAAGCCTTGTGGAACTTCAAGATGTGTATATGACACCAGCGGAAAAATTTATTTACATTACACCAGAATATAATGGAAGTTTTCCGGGCGTGTTGAAACTCTTTATTGACGCGTGTTCCGTGCGGGCGTACAAAGCCACGTTCAAAGGAAAAAAAGCAGCATTGGTAGGCGTTGCAACGGGCAGGGCAGGAAATTTACGTGGCATGGATCATTTAACGAGCATTCTGAATCATGTCGGCACGATTGTGATGCCCAATAAATTACCCTTTTCAAAAATTGAACACTTATTAGATGCAGATGGAAATATTGTGGATGAGGCAACAATTCGGACTATCGAGAAACACGTAGATGAATTCTTAGCGTTTTAAACGGGAGTAGTGATTTGTGAGTAGTGATTTGGGGGGGAAGAGAAATCTAATATATATTAAAATCAGGTCCATCTTCGAACCAATAAATCAGGGTCAAAAATGTAAAAGGTGAAATGCTATTTATCACATCTCACCTTTCACATCTCACATCTCACTTATTACTGCTTCACTTGCGGCTGCGTCGTCGTCGCGTCCGTTCCACCGGTTACTACGCCTTTCAGCGACAAGAATGTCTGCGGCGGGTTTGTATTTGCGGTCAACGTTACTTTTTGGTTACGATTTCCAGATTTGCCTTGCGTGTTGAATTCTACTACAATATCACCGGATTTGCCTGGAGCAATCGGCTCTTTGGGCCAGCTTGGCACTGTGCAACCACAGCTACCTTTTGCATCACTGATGATAAGCGGCTCTTTACCCGTGTTTGTAAACTTGTAAGTGTGTGATACCTTCTCGCCATCTTGCACCGTACCGAAGTCAAAGTCTATTTCTTTGAATTCCATCGTAGTGGTAGGGCCCGTAGGAACAGAGGGTTGCACAGTAGCTGCATTGGGATCAGCCGGCATGGGCTGCTCCGCAGTGGAGATACTTTCACGAGCTTGCTCTTTTACATCTTTGTTCGCCGTTTGGCAGCTTGCTGCTACTATCAATAGGGCAACCGCCATCAGGAGCGTTCTAAATTGCTTTAACATAATTAATTTTGTTTTTTAAAGTGATGAATTTCTCGAAGTTGCAATGTTCAAAAAATCAAAATATTCACGCCACAAAGGTATAAAATGGACATTCAACTTGTGTTAACAGCTTTACAATTATTGTTAACGAGGTGTTAATCTGGAAGGGAGGAAGGGAGGATGCATGGTGTGCTCCTATCTTCCCATGTTCCTATTTTCCCAATATCAATACCAAAGCCGTGTTTGCTGGCACTATCAAAGTATTTATTAATTCATACACTTTATCACTCAATACGTCTTTACTACTTTTAGCATCTGCCATTATTTCTTTAAATCTTGCGAGATTCAGGGTTTGTTCGGTTTGATTTTTATTTAAAATAATCATAATTTTTTGGTCGGCGTTATATCTAAAATAGACATATACATTGTCTTGTGGGTCAAAATGTAATAATTTACCGTTATGAATAACGGGCATATTTTTGCGCCAAGTAGCGAGTTTTTTAATAAATGCTTTAGCGTCTAATTGTTGTGGCGTCAAACCCTGATTGGTAAAAGCGCTCATGCCATCATTTTCCCAGCCGCCGGGCAAGTCGGTACGGATAATGCCATGATCATTTAAGTTATTAGAATTCGACATCAGCACTTCTGTTCCATAATATAACTGCGGAATGCCGCGCGTCGTTAAAAAATAAGTGATGCCGAGTTTAAATAAATCCAAATTTCCATTCACTTGCGTATAAAAGCGATCCATATCATGATTATCGGGAAAAACGACCAAGTTGTAGGGATCGGCATATAAAAAATCGCTTGCCAGGGTTTCATAAGCAGGCATCCAACTGCTTTCTTGATTGCCCAAAGACCGTCGCAGTGCTTCTTGCATCGGAAAATCCATCAAACTTGGCAGGCAAGAAACATAGCCGTTGGGGTTTACTTTTCCACGTTGCCAAAATGCTACAATCGCTGGATTTCCGTTCCACTCCTCTCCTACTATATTAAAATTTGGATACGCATCCATTACTTCACACGTCCACTTTGTCATAAAATCTTTATCAGGATACGGATAAGTATCCATGCGAATGCCCGCCAATCCTGCATATTCTATCCACCAAATCGTATTTTGAATTAAATAAGTTGCTAATAACGGATTGCGTTGATTCAAATCGGGCATCGTCTCTACAAACCAACCATCCACAAACCTCCTGTAATCAATCTGTGCCACATAAGGGTCCTGAATGGTAGATTTTCTATGATTCGTAACAACAAATTTATTATCAAAATTGATCCAATCGGAAGTTGGCAAATCTTTCATCCACCAATGCCCGGAGCCACAATGGTTTACAATCATATCCATAATGAGCTTGATATTCTTGCCTTGCGCGAGTTTACTCAGTTTTTGATAGTCATCATTGGTGCCAAAACGTGCATCTACCTTATAAAAATCAGTGGTCGAATAGCCGTGATAGGAATACGTTTCCTGATTATTTTCCAAAACCGGATTCACCCAAATCGCTGTAAAACCCAAGTCTTTGATATAATCCAAACTATTAATCATGCCTGCAATATCGCCGCCGTGCCGTCCGCCCGGATTTTTTCGGTCTGCTTTCTCCAACAAACTCGCTACACTATCATTTTTTGGATCACCATTTACAAAACGGTCTGGCGTGATTAAATACATTACATCTGACGTGTTAAAACCGATCCTTTCCGCAGCGCCTTTTTCACGGGCCAATAAACGATACGTATATTTTTGTACGGATTTGCCATCCTTTTGGAAATCAATCTCGAAATTGGTAGCCTTGTTATTATCTATAATTAACAAATCAATAAATAAATAATTTGGGCTTTGTACTTTTATAATCTGCTCAATTCGTACTCCGGCATAACTTATAACAGGCTGTAACATCCCAACTTTGTCCCCATAAACCAACAGTTGCAAGCGTGGATTTTTCATACCCGCCCACCAAAACGCAGGTTCTACGTGCTGAATAACGGTTTTTTGCGCTATTACATTTGCACTTATAAAAAAACACAGCAAGAACGTTGCTAGGAGCGAAAATCGGTTAGAAAGGTTGATCGTATATTTCATAAATATTACCATTATTATATTTTAATTAAATTTCAAAGGAACACTATTTGCTATGATAAATATGATTTTGAGTCTATCATAAGCTATCTTAAAAGTCATAATAATCAGTATCCTATCTTAAAAACAAGGGACTATTCCATCCGTAAATAGCGTAGTCCCTTCAAGATGTATGAATCTAAATATCCTCAAGACGCGTCACGTCTTTACTAACTACTGAAACGAATAAGCACCCGTATTTACATTGAAAGTAACCGTATATCTTCCTATTGGAACTGGAATATTATCGCCACCCAAATGGCACGTCGTCAATCACGTACAGCAGTTCGTTACTTGCATTCACTGACGTGCCGCCCCGGATGCGGATAGAGGTTGACCCGCCGGGTTCGCTACTGTTAGACGTGATTTGTACACCCGCGACTTTACCTACAATAAGTTGGTCGGCAGAAACGATGATACCTCTGTTAAAATCTTTGCTGGACACCGCATTTACCGCACCCGTTGCGTCTTCTTTTCTAACTGTACCGTAACCAATCACTACGATTTCTTCCAATGCTGCACCAGCTACCAACGCTATGTTTATTACGTTGGATGCGCCAAGTGTAAGTCGTTGTTCGTCATAGCCCACGTAAGAAATGATTAATTCAGTGGCGGCGGCAGGAACTTCGAGGGTAAAATTGCCATCCAAATCTGCTGCGGTACCAACCGTCGTACCAGTTGCCACAATGTTGGTACCAATGAGTGGTTCGTTGGTTTGTGCGTCTGTTACCTTGCCGGTAATCGTGCGTTGTGCTAGTACAGCATGGCTAAAAAACACCAAAGCCGCTGAGAGCATCAACCACTTGAAGAAAGGGTCAATTTTCAGTTTCATAAACGAGTGCATTCAGTTTTAAATTAAATCATGGACACCCAATTGGCTAAATTGACTACCAATGAAAGCAGTAACTCCCCAGCCAATTCGATGTGCGGCGAATGTATAAATTGTATGCAAAATTACCAATTTTTGCTGGTTTACAAAAAGTAATCAAAGTAATTTAATCATCTGATCATTAACATTTTAAATACCTTTTCTTCGTGTAATTACGACAATAAGTGCAGCAGCTTTGGAGAATGTGTTTACAGATTGTTAGATAGTCGCCAAACTTGTTTGGTATTCATAGGCAAATTGTCAGAATTTATAATCATCTTAATGGAAGCTTTTACTAACAATGAACCAATTTCTACTGACTTTTGTAGTTGGTAGAGGGTATAAGGTAGAGGGATGGGCTTAATACGTGATACGTGTAAAACTTCAAACCGCAAACTTTAAATTTTTAAACTATAATTATTTTACAACACCGGACTATGAACCCGGTCTAAAAGTTGTACCAAATATGAGTAAACTCGGACGCGTCCTCGTGGCGATGAGCGGCGGTATAGATAGTACCGTGACGGCTATGATGCTTCACTACGAAGGCTATGAGGTGATAGGTATCACCATGAAAACGTGGGACTACGCCACTTCTGGCGGTTCGCACAAAGAAACGGGCTGTTGCAGCCTCGACTCCATCAACGATGCCCGTCAAGTAGCGGTGGACATGGGCTTCCCGCATTTTATTGTAGACATTCGACAAGAATTTGGCGATTATGTGATTGATAATTTTGTGGACGAGTATATGGCTGGTCGCACGCCCAATCCTTGTGTGCTTTGCAATACGCATATCAAGTGGAGTGCTTTACTTAAACGTGCCGACGCGCTGGATTGTGAATTTATTGCAACGGGTCATTATGCCCAAATCAAAGAATCAAACAGCAGAAAATATATCACGCGCAGTGTAGATGACAACAAAGACCAGTCCTACGTCTTGTGGGGTTTAAGTCAAGAATGTCTGAATCGTAGTCGCTTCCCGCTTGGACCATACACCAAGCCCGAAGTGCGCCAAATGGCGTATGACTGGGGCTACGCCGATTTGTCAAAAAAAGCGGAGAGTTATGAAATTTGTTTTGTACCGGATAATGACTATCGCAGTTTTCTAAAACGACGAGTAAATGGATTGGAAGCAGAAGTAAATGGCGGTGCATTTGTGAATATGAAAGGCGAAGTCATGGGCAAACATCAAGGGTATCCATTTTACACCATTGGGCAGCGCAAAGGGTTAGGCGCAGCGTTTGGAGAACCAATGTACGTGACAGAAATTCGACCGGAAACCAATACGGTCGTGCTTGGTCCGATAGAAGAATTGATTCGCAACGGCACGACAGTTGGGCAAGTGAATCTGATGAAATATGAGTCCATTCCAGCCGGACTGGAAGCGGTGACTAAAATTCGTTATAAAGACGCTGGTGCATTAAGTACCTTGACTCAAACTGGTGATAAAGTGGAAGTAGAATTTCATGCCAATGTAAAAGGAGTAGCACCGGGACAATCCGCCGTTTTTTATGAAGGGGAGGACGTTATCGGCGGCGGTATTATTTATGGTAGTTATTTATCATCCAAAACGCAGAATCAATGAAACAATTAGCAGTTGGCCGTTGGCAGTTGGCAGTATTTCTACTCTTTTTCTGTTTTTGCGTAATGAATATAGCCGCGTGTGAAGAAAAGACGGAAGCGCCTATTGATTTTAAGTATGATTATTTTCCGCTGGCGGTGGGTAAGTATTGGGTGTATCAAGTGGATTCGGTACTTTTTGTGCCGACATCTGGTACTACGAGGCTTGACAGTGCTACCAATTTTATAAAAGAAGAAATTATAGCATCATTTATTGATAACGTCGGCGATACCATTTACAGCGTAGAACGTTTTGAACGAGCGCGCGACACGGAGCCTTGGCAATTTAAAAAAGTTTTCACAATCCATCAGAATCGAACGCAAGTCATTCAAACAGAAGATAATCTTCCACTTATCAAATTGGTTTTTCCATTACAAGAAGGGAAACGTTGGAATAGCACAGTTTTTCTACCGGATGTAAACAATTTTAATATTGATATTGCGAAGCAGTCGGTAGCTATTTTTAAACATTGGGAAGCAGAAGCCGCCGCAGTAGACAAACCCTTGCAAATTGGGTCTTTTAACTTTGAGGAAACAGCGACCATTTCTTATGCCGACGAAACTACCGTAACCATCGAATATCGTGTTGTCAAAGAAATATATGCAAAGGGGATTGGGCTGGTCAAGCGCGATTGGTCTATTTTAGATGCACCTAATTGTGACAATTCCGCTTGCATTAACGCTGCGTGGGAAAAAAAAGCGAAGAGAGGATTTATTTTAAAACAAATATTAATAGCGCATAATTAATGAAACCTATAAGGTTTGGTAAACCTTATAGGTTTTGTGCCGTACTCAATTCGTATGATCCAACACGATCACCCAATCTCCATTTATTTTTTGAAAAACGAGTGAAAACTGACCACTCGGCTGATCGTTCTTGCGCACCAGCGTATATTTTCCAAGTACCGTGATTATGGTTTTGCTGCGTTGCGTAAGGTTCTGAATATCAAAGGAAAGTGTTCCCATTGCGTCTCGATTCGGATAGTTTTTTTTATAATTTGCTAAGGTGTTTTCCCAGCCATACGTAGGTCCTTTCGAGCCAATAAATTGCAATTGCTCCGACTTCCAATAATATTCCATAAATGCATCAATATCGCCGCGATTCCAAGCATCTTGCTGGGTTTTTAATACCGCGCGCACTGCCTGAATTGCTTTATTTTCGGACGCTTGCGCAAATAACGAACTTGTAAAAAATACCAGTAGACAGACATAGAGCACATTTTTCATACTACATTTGTGGGTTTTATAAAAAGTCGGAAGTCAGAAATTGCATACCAATAAACTAATTGCCCGTCACCAAATTTGTCTTGTTCAATCTAAATTAGAACAAAAATGGAAAACTTAGTCAACATAGGCAGTACCAAAAAGCCACACGGGCTTAAAGGAGAATTAAAAGTACACATTGAGGACGAATATGTGGACGATTTTATGGAAGCAGAGGTTGTTTTTATAGAAATAAAAGGCAAACAAGTGCCATTTTTCATCACCGAAGCGCGGGAAGGTAATGATATGCTGGTCAAATTAGAAGATATTGATACCAAAGAAGCTGCTACCGATCTTTCTGGCAGAGCATTGTTCCTACGAGAAGAAGACCTCATTCCATTAGAAGAAGGAGAAGAAAGATATGGCGATTTTACGCAATACATTGGTTATCAGCTTGAAGATACGGAGCTTGGCAAAATAGCCGAAATCGAAGATGTCATAGAATATCCACAACAAATGCTGGCGCTCCTCACTTATAAAGACCGCGAAATCCTTATCCCCATGCACCAAGCCTTCATCCGCAGCATTCAACACGATGAAAAAATAATTGTAATGGAATTGCCGGAAGGATTGTTGGATTTGTAATAGATTTTGATATTAAACTAATCGTATTTTTTTAATTATTTAGTTGTCAACATTTTAACTGCTGCCTACCGCTTACTGCTTACTGAAAACTGCCTACTGCTTACTGAAAACTGCTTACTGGCTTACTCCATATCCCACACAATCGGAAATTGTTGAATCAGCACAGCCGAATCTGGTATTGGCATAGTCGCAAATGCACTGGCTTGCCATTGATAAAGAGAAACCGAATTTTCATACGAATGAGTTGGTTCGTCTGTTTGCACATTTAAGGTATGTTGGGAATCCCGTACAAACAATTGTTTTTTACCATCGGTTTGGACGAACCAACTTTTACGTAGCACTTGTCCGCCGTCGCCGCCATAAAATTCCGATACCGGTAAGAGCTCAATGACTTTTTCTGTTTTTTTATCAAAAATTAAAAGCGATTGATTGCGAAACCAAAAGGCGCTAATATCCACTGCAAGTACATCGTATTGGTCATCCAAAGGAAAGCGTCCTGCTGCCAAGATAACCGGCTCCTCTGTATCTAAAATATGCTCAATTTTAGTGCGAAGTGAATCAGATACATATTTTTTAAATAATACATACGAAATCGTATCCCCCATAGTCGGCAGCGTTTCATTGGCACTCCCCCACTCTTTTGAAGCAAAAACTAAAGTATCGGTAAAAGGTGGTGTTTTAAAATAATCTGCGAAGGTTGCATCTGCTGGAGAAGCAGATTTAGGCTGACAGGAAGTAAAAAATAATGCGACAAGTATCCAAACTAAGGTTTTCATTTGCAATTGTTTGCCAAAAGGTACGCACTATTTTCAATATTCTTGTAAAGCATTTCTTTTCTACGCCATCTTTCCATTTTATTGTAAAAATGAAAAGCAAATCTTACATTTGATTGAAATCTAATTGTTCTCGCCACAAAAACACGAAAACACTAAATTGCACGAATTTTTTGTGGGTTTTGTAATTTTGAGATTTAGTGGCAGCATAAAATTTTAAAATGTATTTTGTTTAAGGCTCAATTATGATTTCAAGTTGCTTTTTAGGATTGGGCTAAAGCCCAGAAGTGGTCTACTATTTTATCCCCGCGCTAAAGCGCGGGGCAACTAATTGTCAACGTTTTACCAGTTGCCCCGCCATTTATGGCGGGGTTAAAAGCAAAAACTTACTCGGCTTTAGCCAAATTTTTACACAGCAACTTGAAACAACAATAGAGCCTTGTTTAATATTAGAGTTGTTCAGAAATAATAAGTTGCCCCGTGCTTTAGCGCGGGGAAAAGAAAAATACAAGTTTTGGGCTTTAGCCAAACTAGATAATGATTTGGCTAAAGCCAACAAATATAGCTATACTACAACCCCGCGCTAAAGCACGGGGCAATTACAATTGATAGGCTTAAAAATTAATTTCCGACAAGTCTATTAATTATAATTTAATTGTGTTTGCAACTTAAATTAGCTTATGTATGAAGCGTCTTTTCCTTTTTCTTCTTTTATTTTTAACAATTATCCAACTAAATGCGCAATCCAATGAACGCATCACGTATTGCAATCCGGTGGATATCAATTATCGCTATAATTTTGAACAGATTCCACAACAAATTTCTTACCGTTCGAGCGCTGACCCAGTTATTATCAATCACAAAGGTGAATATTTTCTATTTGCTACCATCGCTGGCGGTTATTGGCATTCCAAAGATTTAAAAAACTGGAAATTCATCGAGCCAAGTCGCTGGCCCTTTGAAGATAATTGCGCGCCTGCCGCGTGGTCGTTTGGCGATACGCTGCTTTTATTTCAATCTACTTTTGAGCAACGCCCGATTTTATACTCCACTACACCTGAAACGGGCAAATTAGACTTTTATAATCGCTGGCTCCCGATTCTACCCAATAAAATGGGACCTTGGGATCCCGCGCTATTCCATGATGAAGAGTTGAATCGTTGGTTTATGTATTTTGGTTCTTCTAATGTGTATCCATTATATGGCGTAGAATTGGATTATAATAGAAGATTAACGTATAAAGATTCCCCACGCGGACTTATTTACCTATACCCACATGAGCATGGCTGGGAACGGTTTGGTCCCAATCATACCAGCACCATTACACCATTCACCGAAGGTGCATGGATGACTAAATATAATGGGAAATATTATTTACAATATGGCGCACCCGGCACGGAATATAATGTGTACGCCAATGGCACTTATGTGGGCGAAGACCCGCTCGGACCCTTCACGTATGCACCTTACAATCCCGTTTCTTATAAGCCCGGCGGCTTCGTCACGGGTGCAGGACACGGCAATACTTTTCAAGACAAGCACGGAAATTATTGGAACACTGGTACGCCGTGGATTGCAGTCAACTGGAATTTTGAACGTAGAATTGCTATGTTTCCCGCAGGATTTGATAAAGATGGACAAATGTTTTCCAATACCCGTTTTGGCGATTTCCCGCAGTATGTACCTGATAAAAAGTGGCAAGACCGCAATGATTTATTCACCGGTTGGATGTTATTATCTTATAAAAAACCAGCTACGGCTTCCTCCGTGCGGGATACTTTTGCTGTCAATCGCATTACCGATGAAAATCCGCGCACCTTTTGGGTAGCCAATACAAATGGAGTTGGCGAAACCGTTACCATTGATTTACAAAAAGTATATGATGTAAAAGCATTACAAATTAATTACACCGATTATAAGTCTAACATTTATAACAACGACGAAAAAGTGTATATCCAATTCAAATTCTATGCTTCGCCAGATGGTAAAAATTGGAATATTATTAGTGATTTAACAAAAGAAAAGCAAGATAGACCGAATGCTTATATCGAACTGCCGCAAACTGTAAAAGCACGTTACATAAAGTACGAAAATACTTACGTTCCCACGCCGAACCTCGCTATCAGCGACATCCGCATCTTCGGCAACGGCGATGAAAAAGCACCTGCTACACCCGCCAATCTGAAAGCCCAACGCCACACCGACCCACGCGACGCGACTATTACTTGGGACGCGGTTCCCGATGCAGTCGGTTACAATATCCTCTGGGGCATCGCGCCTGATAAATTGTACCAAACCTATCAAATCTGGGCAGATGCGGGTACAAAACTGGAACTCCGTGCGCTAAGCATTGGCGTAGATTATTATTATGCAATAGAAGCTTTTAATGAAAATGGCGTATCAAAAGTAAGTAAAGTGGTGAGTGAGCGATAGGGATGGCGTAAAAATTGGCAAACTTTATAAGCAGCTTGCTTTTGAACTAAAATGCAGGTACATTCGGTTTTAATTAAAAAAAGCGAACATGGAAACAAGCTTGCGAACGCCGATTTATAATTTGTAAGAAGATTATTATGGATGATATTAAAATTCAGCATTATCCCCCAAAGGCTTACCTTAAGCAGTTTAGTTTTAATACAAAAGGAGATTTATATAGATTTAAGATTAAGTCGCCTTTTCCTTATGTTTCAGTAGAAATTAAAAATAAAAATGCTGTCTGTTATCAGCCATATTTTTACAAACTAAATTCGAATTATTAAAAAAATAAACTATCAAAAAGCTACTTCGACATTTGTTGAACTCACCAATAAAGCAACAATTATAAACTGAGATGAATCAATTTTTAGCAATCAAAAGGATATATTAAATAATTTACGAGATAAATATCACAAGGATTTCGTTAAAAATTTGGGTGGACAATAACTTCGAAGGCTTCGCTATTTTTATATTAAGGTCACAATTATAAATTTGCAACTAAAGGATTATATATTGATTTTATTTTAAAACCACCAACACCCTCCCCCCACTCAACAAATACGGCGGCAAGTACGCCGGTATATTACTAAAAGGCAGCACTTCCGGTTTTAATGATATACCTATTACATCCTGCATAAAAGTGCGCCGTGCCTGTATCCGTTGCCACATTTCAGGAAATTGTTGAGCGATTTCATGGCGCAAGGCTTCATCCGCAATGGCAATGCCGTCTTCAATATTGATGGTGTGGTAATCGCTGCCGGTGGCGGGTATGACATCCACTTGTAATGCCACGCCGCTTTTGATTGTAATAGTACTGTTTTTAAATATAGGAGAATGCACCCATTCGTCGAGGTGAATGTAATGTCCGGGGTTGAGGTGTACGCCGAAGAACGGATCACCGATTTCCTGATGGATGATACCATAAAGCTCGCCGCCGGTGACGCCGATGCCGATGTGCTCGTACCACCGCGCCACGGCACGGAAGTAAGGAATGGCGAGCTTGTCCACGTAGTCACGAATGTTTTCCGGTAGTTCGGTTTCGTCGCGCACGAGCCAGCCTGCGCGGGCATTGAGCGCGCCCCATAGGCACATCGCCATCGTGAAACGCTCGCCCACTTTCAGCGTATTCATGGAGGGGCTTGGCAGTCCGTAAGTCGCGCGGAGTCCGCAGGAGAGCATCGTGTGTGCGCCGTGCGGAAAGCCGTTTGCGCGCATCAGGGTAGCAGCTTCATATTCCGTCATGCCGGGGCGCATATTGAACAGTACATTTTTAATTCCATTAGATGTGTGACAAGCGGCAAATTCAAAAGCCGCTAATTGTTCTGCTTCATTGAGAATACGTAGCCCATTTTCGGGACTCATAAAAATGGCATTGACGTTTATAACCTTTTCATAGCCAACTATTTGACGTAAAATGTCTACAATGTAAGACGGCGTTTCAAAAATAGTTTCCGGCGTATCAAATTCTTCTTTTATAAAATATTTCCAACCGGCGACGCCTACTTTTTTATCGGATGTAATGTTTTCGGCTATAAATATTTCATTCAAAGTTTGACTTTTACTGCGGTCTTGCCCCATCAAACTAAGCGGCTGATACAAAATGCGCCGAACAGGAATCGGACAAAGTTCGGCGTAACCCATTCCTTCATTGCCGACTAGTAAAGCGGGTATTTTTTCTGATGTAATAATTAGTAGTGCTTCTTCAAAACGCGGGTCGTAGCCGCAGAGGTAGGTAAGGTTGGCGGTGTGCTCGCGGTCGGCATACACGATAATAGCTTGTAAATCTTGCGCTTGCATGATTCGGCGGAGCTTGTTGAGGCGCTCTAAATAGGCATTTTCGGAAACGCTGGGTTCCGTTGTGGGCATTCCGAAATCTGGTAGTGTGACGTGGGCGAGGTGGATGTTTTTCATGTTGTAAATATAACATTGCTGTTAGCACTCCAAGTGCCAACAGCAGTGTTATATTTGCGAATAATTGAACTTATGACTGTATCAGAAAAAGATGCTCGCTACGTTTGGCATCCTTACACCCAAATGAAAACCGCCGCGCTGCCACTGCCCATTGTGCGAGGAGAAGGCGCGTTACTTATTGCAGAAGACGGAAAAACTTACATTGACGCAGTCTCGTCGTGGTGGGTAAACCTGCATGGGCATGGGCATCCGTACATTGCAGAACGTATTGCAAAACAGGCGCTTACATTAGAACAAGTCATTTTTGCTGGATTCACGCACGCACCGGCGGTCGGGTTAGCGGAGCAATTAATACAGATTTTACCATCTAATCAAGCCAAGGTTTTTTATTCGGATAATGGCTCCACTGCGGTAGAAGTTGCTATCAAAATGGCGATTCAATTCTTTCATAATCAAGGAGTTAATCGAAAAATAATAGTTGCTTTTGAAAATGGATATCATGGTGATACCTTCGGCGCGATGTCGGCGAGTAGCGATTTATCATTTAATAATGCTTTTCAAGATTATTTATTTGCAGTAAAATATATTCCGCCGCCGCTGCCAGGGCAAGAAGCGCAAAGTTTGCAAGTATTACAAACTATTTTAGAACAAAATAATGTTTGCGCTTTTATTTTTGAACCGCTTGTAATGGGTGCAGGTGGAATGCTGATGTACACGCCTGAAGCATTGGATACTTTAATTCAATTAGCTCAATCACAAGGTATTATCTGCATTGCAGATGAAGTGATGACGGGCTTTGGGCGCACGGGAAAATTGTTTGCTTCGCATTATTTGCAACAACAACCGGACATTTTTTGCCTCTCCAAAGGGTTGACGGGCGGCTTCCTGCCAATGGGCGTGACGACTTCTACCCAAGCTATTTTCGACGCTTTTTGGTCAGATGATAAACGGAAAACTTTTTTTCACGGACATTCTTACACCGCGAATCCACTTGGCTGTGCAGCAGCATTAGCAAGTTTAGATTTATTACAACATGAAGATTGTCAGGCAGATATTCAACGAATTACGCAAAGTCATCAACATTTTAAAACCCACATTTTATCTCATAGAAACGTGCAGAATGTGCGGCAAACGGGTACGATTTTGGCAATAGAATTTAAAACTTCGGAAGAAACTTCTTATTTTAATAATTTGCGCGACCGTTTATATAATTTTTTTATAGAAAAAGGGGTGTTATTGCGTCCGTTGGGGAATATGATTTATATTTTACCGCCGTATTGTATTACAGATAAGGAATTGGAGTGGGTTTATAACATAATTGAAGAAGCGTTGGAGATAATTTAGGATATTGTGATATTAAGATATTTCGCTCATTTCGTCGCTGGCAGTCTGTGGTTCCGGCAATGCTACTTTGTGATAAATATCTTTTAATTTAATAGTACAACCAGCAATTTCAAGCGTTTCCTCTTCTTCTTCATAAGCAGAATATTGCCAATTATTTGGCGCTGGCTGGCGATTGAATAACTCAATTTCTTTACGCTTTTGTGAAATTAATACGTATTGCTGTAGGCTTTCAATTTTACGATAACAATGCCACTTTTCGTCACGGTCATTATCCTCCGTGCTGTCAGAGAGGACTTCTATTAAGACAATTGCTTGCAACTCGGCTTCCATTTTACCTTTATAAGCATAGGATTCAGCATATTCGAGTAAAATTATTAAATCAGGATAATAAACTTTATTGCAATCAGGCACATAAACCATTCTATCTCCTCCATATATTTTTACAGGGCTATCCAATAAGCAATTACCTAAAAGTCTATCAATATTGTGTACAATTGTTCCGTGCGGTCTAGAAGTGTAAGCCATCGGTATAATTTTTCCATTGATATATTCATGCCGGGTCGTTGAATTATATTCTAATTCAAAATATTCTTCGAGTGAATAACGCGTTTGAATCTGTACAGCCATAAGGATTGGTTTAGACTTTCAAAAATAGTCATTTTGAATGAAAAACTCAAGCTCGAATCGCTTATCTTGCCGCCGATTTGTATTTTAAAAAGATGTTAGACGATAGATATTAGACATTAGAGGAAACGGAGCGTTCTAAAGTCTATCATCTAAAATCTAAGGTCTAATATCTAAAATCTCAAAAATGTTATATAGGTTAGTTATTGTTTTAGGCAGTATTTTACTCTTTATTAATAGCTGCAACAGCGTTCTTTCTGGGCTAACAGGTACGCACAAGCTGCGCCAGTTTACGATGGAACAAGTTGAAAAAGAGGGAGTTGGCGACTCCGATTTTGTAGAAATTACGGGCGTGTGGGTGCCAGGTGACTTCCTGCACGTGCCACCAAAAAAAGGAGAGCGAAAGGGGGTTGTGCAATATCCAGCGTTGAGTCAGGAGCGTTACCAGCAATTGCAAAACGCGCAGCCAGTGCGTACTTCGGTCGTCGTGTGGACGCAAGGTTTTGACCCAAATTGTGTAGGAAGAAAGGATTGCATTACAGCCGGTCAAAAAACAATAAAAGGAATTGTAAATAAAATGCAAAATGCAAAAAATAAAGTGAAAGAATTATCTGCTAATTATCAAATGCCTCAACACGTCATTTATATCGAAACGGAACGCGCGCCTATGGCATGGTACTGGCACTTGGCAGTGATGGGAGGCACTGCGTTGCTAGTTTTGGGAACCGAATTTTATTATAATCAACGAAAAAGGAAGTCAGAACGGTTGAAGGTTCAATAAATAAGTAGGCAGTTTTCAGTAAGTAGTAGGCAGACCCATAACACGTTGACAATTAATTACTTTTTAAAATAAAATGTCACTTATCTGCTCACTTATTTACTTCGTTCAAAGGAATTCAATATAGTGTGAATTAATTTTACGAATGCTTCCTCCCGCGCGTGGACACCCTTTAGGGATGGGGAAAGACTACCAGACAATTTAATTCACAATGTATTCAATTAAAGCACGAAACATTTACAAGCCATGGCATTAGTAGTGATTGGAGACGTCGGAGAAGAGGCGATTGCTATACGAATTACCTTAGAATATTTTGGTTTCCGGGTCATTTATTATCCAATTGGGCGACCCAATGATTTTATAAACATTTTGAATAGTAATGTGCTTTATGATGATATTTCGGATATAATAATTTGCTCGCATGGCGAAGAAGGTGCATTTATCATGCCACTATTAGGAGTAAATATTTATGAAAAGGGAGAACCACTCGGAAATTTTAATCCGGATGTAATAAAACGGTTCGGCAAATTAAAGAGAAAAACGGTAATAACCACAGGCTGTACGCTTGGATTTGAAACAACTGCAAAGGCTTTTCTTGATATCGGTTGTAAATATTTTATTGGCGCAACGGATGATGTGGATGGAAATGCAGCTTTAATTTTTGTGCAATCTTTTTATTATAAAATTGCCAACGGAGCAACCATAGAAAGTGCTTATACATTTGCAAATAAAATAGATGAGCAAACAAGTTTATTTAAATTGTATGATAATCAAAAAAATTTATGAATAAAAACGCAACTTGGAATTTGCAAGATATTTTAACAATTTATAACACGCCTTTATTAGAATTAATTTATAAAGCCGCCACTATTCATCGAGAATATCATAATCCGCAAGAAGTACAAATTAGCACGTTACTATCTATCAAAACCGGCGGCTGTCCAGAAGACTGTGCCTACTGTCCGCAAGCGGCTCGTTATTATACAGATATTGAAAATAATGATTTGTTATCTATCGAGGTGGTGCGTACGGCGGCACAACGTGCGAAAACGTTCGGTTCTTCTCGCCTTTGTATGGGTGCAGCTTGGCGCAATGTAAAAGACGATGCCGATTTTGACCATGTGTTGGAATTGGTAAAAACGGTGAATCAACTTGATATGGAAGTGTGCGCGACGCTGGGCATGGTGACAGAATCGCAAGCGCAAAAGCTCGCCGATGCTGGTTTGTACGCTTATAATCACAATTTGGATACCTCCGATGAATATTATACAGAAATTATTTCTACCCGAAGTTATGATGACCGTTTAAAAACATTGGAAAATGTACGCAAGGCGAATGTAACGGTTTGCTCTGGAGGCATTATAGGTATGGGCGAATCGGTGGAAGACCGTTGTAAAATGTTGTTAACGCTTTCCAACCTTACCCCGCAGCCAGAGTCCGTGCCTATTAACGCCCTTGTCGCAGTCGAAGGTACACCCATGGAAGAACAAGCGCCGGTTTCGATTTGGGAAATGGTGCGCATGGTAGCAACGACGCGGATTATAATGCCAAAGTCAGTCGTTCGTTTATCGGCGGGTCGCACGAATATGAGTACGGAAGGACAGGCGTTGTGTTTCATGGCAGGAGCCGGTTCTATTTTCGCGGGTGATAAATTATTGACTACGCCGAATCCCGACATTTTTGAAGATTTAGAAATGTTTGAATTGTTGGGTTTAAAACCGAAAAAGTCTTTTGCAGATATGCCCAAGCCAGAGATTAAAGAATCAATTGATTATCAAACAAATGAATCAGTGAAATGGAGCCGTCCGGGGCATACGATTGAGAAAAATGTGGAATATATGGAATTGGCGAAAGAAAAAAGAAGGGAGGATAAGAGGATAGGAGGATAGGATGTATCATAACTTATCGTAATTATCATAACAATCAGTGTACTATTATGAAAAAAAGACAACACATCGTTGCCGGTAATTGGAAAATGAATAAAACTTTGGAAGAAGGACGCGACTTGGCGAAAGACATCGTCGAGCGTTTGCAGCCTTCGGAGGTAATTGTTGTATTGGCAACGCCATTTATTCACTTGAATAGTATTGGCAATGTAATAAATGGAATTTCTAATTTAAAATTAGCTGCTCAAAATTGTCATCAAGAAGAAAGTGGTGCCTACACGGGCGAGATTTCGGTGGCAATGCTGCAATCGGTAGGCGTAGAATATGTAATTATCGGACACTCCGAGCGACGGGAATATTTTAATGAAACAGATGAATTATTAGCCAAAAAAGTAAATGCAGTTTTAAATAAAGGATTAATTCCCATCTTCTGCTGTGGCGAAAAACTCGACGTACGCGAATCCAATCATCAAACGCAACTCGTTGAAAATCAGATTGCAAAAGCCTTATTTCATCTTTCAGCGGAAGTATTTGAAAAAGTCGTCATCGCTTACGAACCCGTCTGGGCAATCGGCACCGGCAAAACGGCTTCTCCCGAACAAGCACAGGAAATGCACCTCTATATTCGCAATTTGATTGCAAAAAAATATGGGGAGGAATTGGCGCAAGCCACTACAATTTTATACGGCGGTAGCGCAAACGCAGCCAATGCAAAAGAATTATTTCAACAACCAGATGTGGATGGCGGCTTGGTAGGCGGTGCTTCTCTGAAAGCGGAGGATTTTATTACGATTGTAAATAGTTTTTAAGTTGTGTTTATGTGTTCGAGTTTTCATGTGTTCAAGTAGTGCTAACAAGAACACCTGCGTACTCGAATACATGAACACAATGTTGTATCACTTTTTTGGTATAAAAACCAGCTCTTTAGTACACATTTTAGGAACAGTTTTGTTAGATTTGTTAAAGTCCTGTTTCGTAAAATGTCGTACCTCAGATGAATAACATTATTACTCAACGCTTTATTAAATGTCAGGAGCGACTGCGCGAGGAGAATCGGGTGCGCTCCAGCCGCCAGTTTGCGATTGCATTGGGTTATTTGCCGCAGAGCCTCAGCGAAATACAGAAAGGTAGAAGAGATGTGACCATTGACCTGATACGCAAAGCGGTGGAATTGTATAAAATGAATCCGACCTATCTTTACACGGGCGAGGGACCGATGTTTATGACCGAGGAAACGCATACCGATTTTCGAGTGCTGACTATCGTGACCAACGCGGAGGAAGATGAGCGCATTGTACACGTACCCGTGCCGGCGCATGCAGGCTACACGAGCGACGCTAGTAATCCGACGTTCATTCAGGATTTACCTACCTTTACACTTCCTGATTTTAAGTACAAAACCGGCACGCATCGTTGCTTTGATGTAGCAGGTGATAGCATGGAGCCTTCTTTATTTGAAGGGGATAAAGTGGTGTGTAGCTATGTGGAACCAATGCTTTGGGAATCAGCCATTAAGGATAATCATGTATATGTGATAGTGACGCGGGGCGATATTGTTGTAAAACGAGCTGTGAATAAATTAAAAGACGAAAAGCATTTAGCATTACATTCTGATAATAATTTTTATGATACTTATAAAATGAATGCCGTTGAAATCCGCGAAGTGTGGCTCGTGCGCACCAAAATATGTCCGTTCCTGCCGTCCGTTCCGCAAAATCGCAATCATTTGTACGAAGAATTAAATGAATTGAAAAAAGTGGTACAAGAACAATCGCGTTTGATTCAGGAATTGTCAAATGGACTGAGCGCCCAATTGACATGAACACGCGAACACAATAAAACCATAACACAACAAAAAATGAAAATCAAAGGAAAAGTAGTGTATCAAAATCTCGGCACGGGCTTTTGGGGCATCGTAGATAAGCAAGGCAACGAATGGCGACCCACCAATATGCCAGAACAACTCAAGCACGAAGGTAGCGAAGTCTCGGTCGTAGCCAAAGAAGTGGACGAAGTGTCTGTCTTTATGTGGGGGACGGCGGTGGAGATTGTGTCGTTTCAGACGATTACACCGTGATTAATAATATTTTATAATTATTTGAATAATTATTTACTATGCAATCCGTAACTAAAAGAAAAGAAAATTCTTCGGCAGGACTTCTGATAGGTATTATTGCTGGCTTTACTTTTTTAATTGCTTTATTTGTCGGAATAGGTATATCTAATGATACGCTTCTTCCAATTGTTTTTGTCTTTGCAATCTGCTCAATCTCAATTAGTTTACTTTTATTTTCTACAAAAAAGAAAAATTTGGAGTAATCAATTCTTTCAGCTCTCCAACATTTCTATCTCAAAGCCTTCCAGGACGATGATTCCGTGTTTGGCACTTTTAATAATTTTTTATTTTCTTCATATAATCTCACTGCCAATTGCGCTGCAATTGCCGCCTCGTCTTTCTCTTTTTCTTTTAAAGCCTCCGGTGTAAAATACTGTTTTACAAAATCCGTATCAAAATTACCGGAAATAAATGCCCCGTGTTCCATTACAAATTTGCCGAAAGGCAGCGTCGTGGCAACGCCCTGAATTTCATAATCCTGAATGGCATCCAACATTCGCCGAATTGCCGCGTCCCGATTCGCACCCCACACAATCAATTTTGCTAAAAGTGGGTCATAATAAATGGGAATATCCATGCCTTCCTCATAGCCATCATCTACACGAATGTTTTCGCCCACCGGTTTTCGGTAGCGTTCTAACGTTCCAACATTTGGCAAAAAATTATCCAACGGGTCTTCGGCGGTAATCCGCAATTCAATGGAATGCCCGTGAATACTCAAATCTTCTTGTTTAAAACTCAAAACTTCGCCTCGCGCAATGCGAATCTGTTGCTCCACCAAATCTAAACCTGTAATAAACTCAGTCACCGGATGCTCCACTTGCAAGCGCGTATTCATTTCCAAAAAGTAAAAATTCAAGTTTTTATCCACCAAAAATTCGACCGTTCCCGCACCGAGATATTCGCAAGATTTTGCTGCCAAAACTGCCGCTTCGCCCATGCGCTTTCGCAAATCTGCATTTACAACCGCAGAAGGTGCTTCTTCCACCAATTTCTGATGCCGCCGTTGAATACTGCATTCGCGTTCAAACAAATAGACAATATTGCCATGTGAATCTGCCAACACTTGAATTTCAATATGCCGAGGTGAAGTCACATATTTTTCGATAAAAACCGATCCATCGCCAAACGACGACACTGCTTCGCTAATCGCCCGTTCCATCTGTTCTGCCAGTTCTGCCTCGTGTTCTACCACACGCATCCCTTTACCACCGCCGCCTGCCGAGGCTTTTATGAGAATCGGATAACCAACTTGAATTGCGATTTCTTTCGCTTCCGCAACATCCGTAATCGAGTGTTCCACGCCCGGCACCATCGGGATATTGAATTGTTTCGCCGCTTCTTTCGCCGCCAATTTACTCCCCATTATTTCAATCGCCGCTGGATTTGGACCAATAAAGGTCATCCCATTTTCTTGCACCAACCTCGCAAAACCCGCATTCTCACTCAAAAAACCATAACCCGGATGAATGCCATCCACGCCGAGTTGCTTGGCTACTTCCATTATTTTATCGCCCCGCAAATACGAATCTTTCGACGCAGCCGCACCAATACACACCGCCTCATCCGCATAGCGTACATGGAGCGCTTCTCGGTCTGCTTCAGAGTAAACGGCGACCGTTTTGATACCCATTTTCCGCGCCGTACGCATGACGCGAAGGGCAATTTCGCCTCTATTTGCAATTAGGATTTTTTTCATACTGGCTTGTAATCAATTTAAAAGTAGATAAAATTTTTATAATTTATTAATTTATTATGAAATATTTACTATTTTTCAACTATTTATGATGTTTTTTCTAAAATCCTCCGCCAAGCGTATCATATACTCCGGCGCTAATTCCATCAACGCTTTCGACTGAATGTCGCTGCGCTTCGGTGCGTATTTGCGATTTGGCAGATTTTCAAACTTCGTTTTCCATTCACTTGATAATTTATTTATATCTAAAATTGTGCCGTCGCCCCACACCTGCGGGTCTTGCTTTTTATATTGCGCTTCCGGCGAAATCAGGAAATTACACACCGCCATCGCTGCTGCTTTATTACCTGATTGTTTCGGAATACCCATATAATGCGAGTTCTGAATAGAACCAAAATCCGGCACGTAAGAACGGGAAGTGTTTGAAAACAAGCCTTCCAGCACTTTATTATCTACTTCACAGTCATTATTACTCATTGTAAACCACAATTCGCCATTCGCAAAAAGCTGGTGCATCGGCGCAACACCTTCGGGAAAAGTTTTGCCTTGTTTCCATAAATACGGCTGGATTTTTTTTAGATATATCCACAATTCCGCTGAATATTTAGTGTATTTAGCTTCGTCAAATTTTCCATTTAGTGCTTGCGTTCCACCGGCGATGTCAATTAATAATGCTTTCAAAAAAGTTAACCCCGTAAATTGATTATCAAAAGTAAATTTGCCCAGATTCGCTTTCACAAATGCCTCTAATTCAACGCGATTTTTCGGCGGATTCGGCACTTTTTCGCTGTTGTAAATGATTGCCATCTGCACATTGCCCCACGGACACTCGTAGCCATTCACCGGCTGCTGGAAGTCAATTCCAATAAAAGGATTCTGAAAATCAATGTATTGCGCATTTGCCAGCTTATCCGTGAACGGACCAAACAAGCCATCAATCTGCCGCAACTGGTAAAATGTCTCGCCATTAATCCACATCAAATCAATTTCGCTATTTTGCTTTTGCGCCTGCATTTCCGCCATCATCAGTTGCACAATCGCATTCCCTTGTCCATTAGAAACATTTAATGTGATATCATATTTTTTTTTCAAATTCGGAATGACATAACTTTGCATGTACGCATTAATCAGCGGGTCGCCCTGCCACATCATGAGATTGACGGTGGAGCCTTTTGCTTGTGCGAGGTTTTCTTCCCAGCTTAGTTCTAAAGGGTTGGGTTGTTGAGTGGGGAATGGAGAATTATTACAAGAAAATAAAATAATTAAAATTAATAACCAAAAGTTTTTGAATTTTTTCATTCTTCTATTTTTCAAATATTTGTTTTTCATCATCCCATCCAAAAGCGCTACCAACCGGAGCATCTAATAAATTTACAATCGAATCATCTTGCCTCAAAACTGCTCCGAGCGAAACAAACTGAAAATTATCATCATTATCCGCATATTCCTGCGTTTCTTCACCAGACATGATTATCCAACCCGAATCCATGGTTCCATCTTTAACTTCGCCTTTTCCTTCCTCTCGATAAAAATATTTTACGGATTTGCCTTCCTCTAAAACTTGGTTTGAAACATAACAACGGTGAATATATTTTTCCGCAATACTTTCTTCAGGGTCATCAATATCAGTAGCAACAATATGTTTTTCTTCAAATTCGATTTCATCTTCGTATTCTAAGTCTTCAATATAAAATGGCTCGTTAGCCAACGTACCTTTATATTTTCCATTATTGATTTCGGTAATTATAACCCACATCCGTTCTCCACTTGGCGTATCTTCATCTTCACTTTCAAATTCAAAGATGAGTTTCACCACGTTTCCGGGCTGAAGCTTTTCATAAACTGCTTTAGAGGGTTTATAAAACGTATATTTTGCTCCTTTTGCAATTTGTTCTGCGTCAGCTAAATGCCAAGACTTGCCATTCATCATTTAAAATTAAACATTTAAAATTCCACCACCCCATAATCCGCCTCCACCGTCTCGAACATCCCCTCTGGC
>Ga0163146_10001444_pt1 | contig 34083 bp, 38 predicted proteins | sample OliLakLV19MP7G1_FD_148648 | JGI IMG/M metagenome (GOLD analysis project Ga0163146, IMG submission 148648) | Freshwater microbial mat bacterial communities from Lake Vanda, McMurdo Dry Valleys, Antarctica - Oligotrophic Lake LV.19.MP7.G1 | ecosystem: Environmental > Aquatic > Freshwater > Lake >...
CGGTGTCGTGCTGGCCGCCCTCGCCGCCTGGGCGGGTGCGGGTGGTGTGGTTTCTGGCTTGGTGTCGGTGGTGGTGGGCGATGGCGGTGGCGGTTTGCCAGGCGCGGGTGATCTGGTCGGCGGTGCCGGTGACCCAGATGGAGGCCATGCCGTGGGGTTCGGGTTGGCAGCTGGCGCGCCGGTTGGTCTTGGCTTGGTGGTAGGCGCGGTCGGCGGCGGTGGGGTCGGCGGTGATGACGGCGCGGCGGACGCTGGCGGCGACCTGGGCGGGGGTCTGCGTGCCCGCCCTGGTGAGCACCCGTTGTTCGGTGCTGGTGCGGGCGTGGCCGTGGAGCAGGGTGAGGCCTTCGGCGATGGCGTGCGCGGCGGCGGGGTGAATAGTCCCGTTGGCCAGTGCGGTCAGGGTGGCGGGGGCACCGATGACCAGGGCGTCGGCTTGGGTGACCCGACGGGCGGCCTGTCCGGGAGAGATCCGTAACGCCACCGCGACCTCATCGGCGATGCCCCGTTCGACACTGTCCCGCTCACGCCAGTACGCCCGGCGGGCCCCTACCGCCAGCTGAGCTTCCTCGGTGGCCTCGGCGCGTCGGATCCGGGCCAGTTCGGCGATCTGTCCCATCTCGATGGCTTCCAGGATCGCCTTGGACTGCGCCGTCACCATCAACCCGTCGACGAGGACCTGCGCCCACCGCCCCGCGACCTGTCCCACCGGCTCACCGGCGGACACCGACGGCGCCTCAGCGACCTTGCCCTCGAACATACATCCATAGTACAGGTGTTCGATAGCCACGGCAAGCCGATGGGTCTAGACGGTGGCTTCCCAGCCGTCGTAGCGGCCGCCGTGCTGGTCGGCCAGGTCTGCGAACATCTCGTCATCGTGGGCGATCGACTCCGCGGTGACCGCCGTGTCATGCATCTCGGCCACGACGGTCCATTCCGGTTCGTCGTCAGTCGGCGTCCATACGATGGGGGTGAAGGTCATGGCGCCCAGCGCTGCCGAGGCTGCTGTCGCGGCTTCCTCGTCGGGCAGGTACAGGAAATGGGCAATCCGTCTGGTCTGCGAAAGATCGGCGCCAGCGTCGACCAGACTCGCCAGAACGTTCTCGTCGATTCCCGCGGCGGGGTCGAGCTCTATCACCGGAGCGGTCACGGTGTCGGCGACGTCGGCATCCTCCGATATCGCCGATGTATCATTGTTCAGCGTTGCGGTCTCGGTATCAGGCATTATGGCCCCTGTGGTCGGATTCAATTGCTGGTTGTCTCCACCATAAGCCGAGTCAGGATGTCTCGCAGGCTGTCTGCCCATCCAGGTACACCAGGGCATCGTCGCCTTAATACACTACTGGGGTGGACCCGTCATCAGGTCCACCCCAGTAGCCATGGCGCAGCGGGTCAGGGAGGTGTGGGCAGCCACGTGAATGTGATCTCGCTACCAACGCACGCTCCCTGGTCGAAACCTAGCGGCATAAACTTCAGCCGGAAGGTCCCGACCAGCTGCGGTGAGGAGTTGTGAGCGGGGACGGCGTCCTCCATGAGGTTCGAATTGGAGGTCTTGAAGCTGCCCCGCGGGCAACCAGATGGCATTATCAGTACGGGTGTGATCTCTCCGGAGCGGAGGCTCCGGTCCGCGCCCGCGTTGTTGGTCGCCACGACCTCTAGGACGATCCCAGCGGGGGAGAAGAGGTCCGGGCTGCCGACATGTGCGGGGTCGGCCAATTCCAGGACCAGTTCCCGGTCCTCCTCCGACACCTGGTAGCTCGACGCCACGTCCAATCCCGACACTGTGGTCGAGATATACGCAAAGGCGGCGCCCACCACACCGAGGGAGACTGTGATCGCGCCAGCGAGCCAGCCCATGCCTAGGCGTTTGACCATGAATTCGTCCTTTCAGGAGGTAGAGCGCGGGGCGGATTCTGCTGCCGCCCCGCTCACCAGCGTGAGGCGGTCAGCGGATCAGATGGATTCCCAGGTGAATGTGAGCTCTACGTCGAGGCAGCCGTTCTGGTCGATGGCCTGGCCCAGGTCATGGAACACCAACTCAAAGTCACCCACGACGTCGGAGTCCCCGGCGGGCACGGACACCCCGGACGCGGTTGCGCCACTGACCAGGAAGCTGTCGGCGGGGCAGGCCGCTTCGATCCAGCTGACCTCGGGGAGGATCTCGTTGGGGTCGGTGATGGTCAATGGGATTCCGCTGTCGTTGGTTCCTAGGACATCCACCGTGACGCCGTCCTGGAAGACGTCCTCGTCCGTCACCTGGTCGGGGTCATCCAGCGACAGCGTCATGTCCCGCTCCTCGGGAGTTGCTTCCAAGGTGCGTCCCGTGTCGACGCCGGTGCCGGTAGACGAGATGAAGGCGAAGGCGGCGCCACCGGCCGCGAGGACGACGGCGGTGCCGCCGGCGAGGAAGGACTTGGTGCCGAGCTTGATCACTTGGTGTTCCCTTTCGTCTGTGGTCCGGCCGGAGGGTCCGTTAACGGCGGTTTGGGTGCCCGTTGCTTCCCCCGGATTTCCGGTCGTCCATGCGGACACAGCAGAAGCTATCGGCCGGACAAGATCGACAGGGTTTGCCCGGCGGCCACGGAAGAATGATTCCCGGTGGGGCGATCGGCGGATGGCACAAGCGGGCATCGGCGATATTGACCGACAATTCGGCGGCTCACGACCAGGTGAACGTGATGGTGCCGCCCATGCAGGCGTCCTGGTTCTCGGCGAACTTCTCGAACTGCAGGGTGAACGCACCGACCACCACCGAAGCGCCACCGGCGACGACGGCGTCATATGATGTCACATCACGCACGGCGAAGCTGCCTTCGGGGCAGCCGTCCGGAAGGCCGACCGCCGGGGTCAACTCGGCCGCGTCGATAACGGTCAATTCTGTCGCATTCGGATTGGTACCAAGTATCTGGATCTCCTTGCCGACCGTCAGGATGTCCGGATCAGCGACGTCGGCGGGCTGCGCCAGCGACAACTGCAATGCCGGTGGCGCAACCGACGGTTCTACGAGAGGGGCCTCGCCGGAAGCCGGTTCAGCGCCTGGCTCAGGCGCCGGTCCAAGGGCTGGTTCAGGGGTTGGTGCGGGCGACGATTCAGGTGCGGAGGGCTCCAGGAAGAGTCCGACGGTCGACGTGATTCCGACGGCGGAACCCGACCCGCCGGCAGAGATCAACGCGACCGCGGCACCGCCGACGCCCATGACGGCGAGCGACCCACCGACCAGTACTGCCTTGATGCCCAATGTCAACAAGAGGGACATTCCATTCTCGGGTGGAGTGACGATTGCTCCCCAGTATCACCGGAAAACAGGCGGGCCCACCTGGGCGCACGGAATCACCGGGAATGCGGAACGATCGGCCCTCTTGCCGGTCACCTCTTTGGGGGATGACCGCTCTCGCGCCGCCCGCTCCGCCGCCGCTTCGCGCCGTAGAGGTCACTATCCGCAGCCGCCAGCACGTCGCGCACCGTCCAGGCGCCCTCGGCCAGGGCGAGCCCTGCGGAGAACCCGGTGCCGGTCGCCTCACGCGCCGCGGCGGCCGCGGCCGTTAACGACTCATGAGCCTCGGCGAGCGTCACGCCGGGCAGGACCACGCAGAACTCGTCCCCGCCTAGTCGCCCCGCGAGGGCGCCGTCCAGGGGCGAGACGACGGCGCTGAGCGCATCGGCGATGGCGCACAGGATCTCGTCACCGCGCAGGTGACCGTACCGGTCGTTCACGCCTTTGAGGCCGTCGACGTCGAGGATCGCCACGACGGCCGACTGGCCCGCGGACTGCAGCCGGTCCAGGGTGTCGTCGATCCGGCGTCGGTTGGCGAGCCTGGTCAGGGGGTCCTCGAAGGCGTGCCGGTTCATCCGGTCGAGGTTCTCGGCCTGGGCCAGCACGCCGCTCATCAAGGTGGCGACCGACACCAGGAGCTCGGTGTCGGCCGGGCCGAAGTCGGGGTCGCCGATGCCGGTCGTCAGATACAGCTGCCCCCAGACGCGGTCCTCCAGGTGCAGCGGAACGGTTGCCACGGAGCCCTTCTGCAGCCTCACCAGCAGGCCGACCTCGGCCGGATAGACGGCACGGTCGGCGCGGGTGAGGAAGACCGGCAGCCCACCGACCAGCGTCCGGTTGGTCAGCGTGAACTCGCTGATGGCGTACGTCTCGTCATCGGGGAACATCTCCTCGCCCGGTGCCAGGTCCCCGACGTTGACCAGGTCGTGCAGCATGCCCGTGTCGCGTTCCCAGCGCTCCAGGGACGCCGATGCGGCTCCGGTGATCCGCCGCACCTCCTCCAGCGCGAGCCGGAGCAGCTGCCGTGTATCGCGTGCCCCGGTCAGGACCCGCGACAGCCCGACGAGCGAGCGGAGGCGGTCCTCGACACCTCTGCGGCCGAGCCGCCGCACGTCGAGGTCGTCCAGGACGATGTGGGCGGCGTGGACGGCGGGCGGCTCGATGGACAGCTCCGCCAGGGCGGTCGCCAGCAGCGGTGCGAGACCGGGCGTGGTTGCGTGGCGGGCCGCCGCGAGCGCCAGCGCCGTCGGCGGCAGGGTGCCATCCATGGCGTGGGCAGCGGTGACCACATCCCGCGCCACCGCGAGCAGCCGCAGTTCCGGGTGCGCGCCGGTCTCATCGGCGATCAGGCCGGCGAATGCCGGCACCATGCGTAGCGGCTGCGGCAACGCACCGTCGATGTCCAGCCGCCGCAAGTCGTAAACCAGTGCCAACCGGCCCACAGCGTGCGTCAAGGCCTCCGGGGACCCCACCCGGCGCGAGATCTCCAGGGCGACCGCGAACAGAGCGGCTCGATACCGGTCATCCGCGCCCGCGAGCAACCGGGCTGTCGCGAGCACCGCCACCTCGACCGGCGCCGGCCAGGGAAGCCGTTGCTCGCGAGGATCGGAGTCCAGCTCCGCCGGGCGTCGCGCGCTCGCCGTGATGGCCGCGGCCAGCTCCACCGGAGCCGGACCCGGCCGGGCGAACAGGTAGCCCTGAGCGACCGGGCACCCGAGCCGCTCCAGCGCGGCGGCCTGCTCGGCGGTCTCGACACCCTCACCGACGACTGAGAGGCCGAGAGCATCGGCGAGGTCGATCATCACCCGCACGATGGCCTCGTCAGGGCCCCGCTGGGTGATGCCGGCCACGAAGGACTGGTCGAGCTTGATGATGTGGATCGGCAACCGTCGCAGTTGGTCGAGATTGGCGAACCCCATCCCGAAATCGTCGAGCGCAATCCTGATCCCCATGGCGGAGAGCCGGTCCAGCGCGGGCCGCACAGGGGCGGACGTGGCCGTCGACTCGGTGATCTCCAGAATGAGCGCCGAGGCCGGCAGTGCGTGTTCCGCCAGCAGGTCGCGCACACGAACCGGGAAGTCGGCTGCAGCCAGTTGGTCCGGTGCCACGTTGACGCTGAGGGTGGCCGTGGAGAGCGCGCCGGACTCCGATCGCCAGCCCGCAGCGGCCGCGATCGCAAGCTTCAACATTCTCGTGCCGAGCTCGCGGATCTGACCGCTCCGCTCGGCCGTGGGGATGAAGCGCGCCGGTGCGATCAGCGCACCGTCCGTGCCACGCAGCCGCGCCAGCGCCTCGAAACCGACGACGTGGCGGGTTGCCAGCATCACCACGGGCTGGAAGTGGGCCTCCAGCCGGCCGCCCGCCAGGGCGGCCGCCAGCGCCAGTCTCGACAGCGCAGCACCACGCCCCGGCTGAGGCAGCAGGGCGGCAGGACCGCCTGGGACGCCCGTGGCGCTGCTCATGGACCTCCCTCGTCGCTGCCTAGAGTCCGGCGAAGAGGACCCTAGTCATGAGCGTCGACCGGACCCGTTGAAACCTTGAGGATCAGGTGGAGGTGACGGTCTCCGCCCGCACAGCGATCAACTCGGCAACCGCGGCACGCATCTCGGCGACCGATACCTCGCCGGTGAGGATCCGGTGCCGCCGCGCCACCTTCAGCGGACCTCGTTCGCGTGCCGAGGTGCCGATCAGCGAGGCGTCGTCGTCATCGGCGTCGACCGTTCGGTAGACGTGCACTCCCGGCACAGCGTACGCCGCCGCCAGGTGCCCGATCGTGGTGTCCCCGGCGATGACGAGGCGGGCATCGCCCACTCCGATTGTCAGCTCTCGGACATCAGCCGGCAGCCAACGCTCCCGCTCGCTCAACCCGGCGGCGGCCGCGATCATCGACGCCGTCTCGTGCTCGCCCGGCAAGCCCGCGATCCGCACCGACACCCCGTCCCGATGAAGATCACGCGCCACTTCGGTGAACCGCTCGGCCGCCCACCGCCTGCCCATCCGACCTCCGGGGTGAATGATCACCGCTGCCTGCTTGGACGGGTGCCCGCTGAGCAGATGCAGCAGACCGTCGCGAGTGTCGACCTCGATGTCCAGGCCGGCGGCCACCAGTCGGCACCAGCGGGTACGGCGATGCTCGCGAAGCCGACGATCGCCGATCTGCATCAGGTCCCATCGCGGCCCGGCCACGCGGACCGACCGGTTCTCGAAGGCCACGAGGCGGCGGGGACGCAGCCCGAGCAGCAGCTGGTGGCTGCTGGGGCCGCCGTCGGTCAGGTTGACGGCCACGTCGGGAGCGAACATCCGCGGCAGATGCCAGGCTCGGGCCGGCAGCCAGCTGTCGGCGATCCCCCACTCGACGGCAGCACGGCCGACGCCGGGATGCGACGCCACCACCAGCCGGTGCCGGGGCAGGGCGCCGCGCAGCGCACGGATGGCCGGCACCGCAAGCAGCAATTCGTCGAGCCCGCCGAGCAGCAGGACGAGGCAGACCAGACCGTCACGCCGCTCGTCGTCCGGGAGATCCTCGTGGTTGGGCCGCATCTGATCCTCCTTCGCGCCGCAACCGGTGGCGCCGCAGAGGTGAGTTACCCGCACGATCACGTCGTATTCATGTAGACAACGACCATGACTGCCGCCACCGACGCATATTCCGACGCCCGCGCCGAGATCGGGGTCACCGGCCTGGCGACGATGGGCCGCAATCTCGCTCGCAATCTCGCCCGACGAGGCAACGTCGTCGCGATTCACAACCGCTCGACCGACAAGGCGCAGGCGCTGCTGGACGAGTTCGGCGGCGAGGGCGACTTCGTGCACGGCCAGTCCGTGGCGGACTTCGTGGCGGCGTTGCGCCGGCCGCGCTCGATCATCATCATGGTCAAGGCAGGCCCGCCGACCGACGCCGTGATCGACGGCCTGGTCGAGCACCTGGAGCCGGGCGACATCGTCATCGACGGCGGCAACGCCCACTTCGCCGACACCCGGCGTCGCACCGCGACACTCGCGTCGCGCGGTCTGGTGTTCGTCGGCGCCGGGATCTCCGGGGGCGAGGAGGGGGCGCTGGACGGCCCCAGCATCATGGTCGGCGGCTCGGCCGAGGCCTACGAGACCATCGGTACTCGGCTGGAGGGCATCGCGGCGGTCGTCGACGGGGTGCCGTGCTGTGCCCACCTCGGCCCGGACGGCGCCGGTCACTTCGTCAAGATGGTCCACAACGGCATCGAGTACGCCGACATGCAGCTCATCGCCGAGGCCTACGACCTGCTGCGCAACGTGGCCGGACTGGCGCCTGCGGAGATCGCCGAGGTGTTCCGGGACTGGGACGCCGGCGAACTGGACAGCTTCCTCATCGAGATCACCGCCGACGTCCTGGCCCACGTCGACGCCGCGACCGGGCGGCCGTTCGTCGACATCGTGGCCGACGCCGCCGAACAGAAGGGCACCGGGCGCTGGACGGTGCAGACCGCGCTGGACCTGGGCACACCGGTCTCGGGGATCGCCGAAGCGGTCTTCGCGCGGTCACTGTCCGGGCACGCCGAGGCGCGGGCGGCGGTGCGGGCGGTCGCCGGCACCACCTCCGGGTCCGCCATCGCCGCGCCCGACGATGTCCCGGCGTTCGTCGAGTCGGTACGCCGAGCGTTGTACGCCTCGAAGATCGTCTCGTACGCGCAGGGTTTCGACATGCTCCGGGCCGGATCGATCGAGTTCGGCTGGGACCTGGACATGGGGACAATCGCCACCATCTGGCGGGGCGGCTGCATCATCCGGGCGGCATTCCTTGACCGCATCACCGCGGCCTACGCCGCCGAGCCGGACCTGGTCAGCCTGTTGGCGGCGGCGGACTTCGCCGGGGCGCTGAGTGCAGCGGATGCGGCCTGGCGGTCGGCGGTCACCGCCGGGATCGCCGCAGGAGTGCCGACGCCGGGGTTCGCCGCGGCGCTTGCCTCCTACGACGCGCTGCGCCGCGACCGGCTGCCCGCGGCACTGGTGCAAGGGCAGCGCGACCTGTTCGGGGCGCACACCTACCGCCGGGTCGACCGCGACGGCTCGTTTCACGTCCGTTGGGCAGCCGAGGGCAGGCCTGAGGTCGGCGTGTCCTGATCGTGACCGGGCGCGCAGCTTTCGCCCAGCACGATCCGCCACACTGTCGGCTGGCGTGCGCGCCCCCACGATGTCAGACACGAAAGGCTTGACCTGTGAGCAGCAAGTCCTCCTCCGACCTCAGCCGCAGTGCCCGAGACGCGAAGCTCGAGCAGATCCGCAAGCAGAACGCCGCGGACAAGCGCCGGCAGCGGATCATCGCGCTGGTGACGGCCGGCATCATCGTAGTGCTGGCGGGTGTGGTGGGCGTGGTGATCTGGCAGGCCGCGCGAGAAGAGGCGACGCTGGCTGGGGCGGACCCGGGCAACCTGACGACGGTGACCTCGACTGAGGGCAATGACGTGAGCGGCTTCGCCGTCGGCCCGGCGGACGCCGCCGCGACGGTGACGCTGTTCGAGGACTTCCTGTGCCCGGCGTGCCAGGCGTTCGAGAACGCGTTCGGCACCTACATCGCCGGCTTGCCCGACCAGGGCGTGCGGGTCGTCTACTCGCCGGTCACCATCCTCGACGCCCGCAGCGCGGGGACGCGGTACTCCTCGCGGGCGGCGAGCGCGGTTGCGTGCGTGGCCGAGCAGGACGATGGCGACCTGACGCAGACGAGGGCGTTCACCGACCTGCTGTTCATCAATCAGCCGGGAGAGGGTAGCTCGGGTCTGGAGAGTGCGGTGCTGGCCGACTACGCCGTCGAGGCCGGGGCCCCGGAGTCGGCTCAATTCCGCAGCTGCATCGAGAGCGACACGTACCAGGGTTGGACGGACCGGGCCACCGAGGCTGCGCAGGCGGCCGGGCTGGCTGGTACTCCCACCGTCTGGGTGAACGGGGCACCGGTGGAGAGCAGCCAGCAGGCGATCCAGGCCGCCATTGACGCCGCCGGCGGCGGGACGGGTGGTCAGCCGAGCGGTGGCGCGAGTGGCGCTGCTCCCGCCGAGCCCTCAGCACCGGCCTCGAACTGACAGGGAGCATCAAGACCGCGGCGATTGTCGCGGCGGGCGGTGCCGCGGGCGCACTGGCCAGGGCCGCGGCCATCGCTGTCGCCGGTGTGCTGGCCTGGCCGCTCTGGCCGGTCCTGCTGGTGGTCAACGTTCTCGGGTCCGCCGCCATCGGGTCCGCCGCCATCGGGTCCGCCGCCCGTGGCGGTTCCCGCCCGTGGTTGACCAGCGGCGTGCTGGGTGGGTTCACCACCTTCTCGGGCTGGGTACTCGACGTCGGGAGCCTGCTGCCCGATCTGCCCCTGCTGGCTGTGGGGCTGGCCGTCGCAACACTAGTGCTCTGTGTCGCCGCCACTGCGGCGTTCCTGCCGCGGTCGCCGTGACGGGCGCCCTCGTCGTGCTGACGCTGGGGGCGGCGATCGGGTCTGCGCTGCGATGGTGGGTGACGTGGCTGGTCTCGAAGCGGTCGCTGTCGGGCGGGGTGGCGTGGGTGAACATGCCTGCCGCGGTAGTCGCAGGCGCCGCGGTGGGTGGCACGACACTTCGGCCGCGAGGCGGGGAGCTGGCTGGTGCTGGCGGTGCTCGGTGTCTGCGGCGGGCTGTCGACGTACTCCTCGCTGGCCCTCGAACTCGCGCAGTCCATCCGGTCGCGCGACCCCCGAGGGCTGGTGCGGGGGGTCCTCGGGGCTGGTCTCGGCCTGGTCGCGGGCCTGTTGGCGGCGGGGATCACGGTCGCAAGTCGCTGATCCGGCCAGGCGCGTGCCGGAGCCTAAAGGGACGCTCGCTGCTGTGGGGGTACATCAGGGGTACACCTTCGTGACGGAGAAGGGCTTTCCGGGGAGCTGTGAGATCGCGCCACTGCGGGGGGTTGGCTAAGGCAGCGCCCAGTCGATGGGGGAGGCGCCCTGCTCGGCCAGCAGGGCATTGGCCCGGCTGAAGGGCCGGGACCCGAAGAAGCCGCCGGCCGCCGACATCGGGCTGGGATGCGCGCTCGCCACCACCGGGAGGTCGCCCAGCCACGGGCGCAGGGATTGCGCGTCGCGTCCCCAGAGGACAGCCACGAGTGGGCCGCCTCGCGCCGCCACCCCGCGGATCGCAGCCTCGGTGACTGCCTCCCAACCCTTGCCGCGATGAGAGCCGGGCTCCTTCGGCCGGACGGTCAGCACCCGATTGAGCAGCAGCACCCCCTGCTGCGTCCACGGCGTCAGGTCACCGTTGGACGGCCGGGGGGCGCCGATGTCGGCCACCAACTCGGTGAAGATGTTGTCCAGGCTGCGCGGGACGGGACTCACGCCGGGGGCGACGGAGAACGACAGGCCAACGGCGTGGCCCGGTGTCGGATACGGGTCCTGGCCCACGACCAGCACCCGGACGTCCGGCATTGGTTGCCTGAAGGCCCGCAGCACGACATCCCCGGCGGGCAGGTAGGACCGGCCGGCGGCGATCTCGGCGCGCAGGAACTCGCCCGCCGTGGCGATGCTGCCGGCGACCGGTTCCAGCACGGGCAGCCAGGAAGAGTGCACCAGATCCACCAGGGGTCGTGACACGACGCGGACGGTAGCAGCGGGCATCCTTGGGGGCGTGCGGACAGAGTTGGACTTGCTGTGTGAGGTGCGCGCCGAGCTGACCCGGTCGCTGGTCCGGTGGGCCGGCGTGTCGGTGGTCGTCGGTGCCCCGTTGTGGTGGCTCGGCCGTCGCAACGGCTCGGCGACCGCGGTGGGGGTGGGACGTCAGACGCTCGCCTGGGGTGCGGTCGACCTCGCCATCGCGGCCGCCGGATCGGTTGCCAACCGGCGACCGGTCCCCGACCCACCCGCGGCGGTGCGGTCGTTGCGGCGGCTGCTGTGGGTCAATGCGGTCCTCGACATCGGGTACCTGCTGGGGGCGGTGCTGCTGTCACGGCGTTCCCGACTCGCCCCGGACGCTGCGGGAATAGCAGTGCAGGGGACTGCTCTGCTGATCATCGACACGGTCCACGCCCGGCGACTGCGGATGGCGTCGAACGCCGCGCCGGCCGTCACGGCGGGCTAGAGTGCCGTCACCGCAACGGGTTCGGAGGTGCAGGTGAGCGTCGGTCAGGCAGCGCAGGGGTCGAGTCACGTCACCGGCCTGACGACTCGCGACCTGGAGATTCTCGCCTTCGAGCGACAATGGTGGAAGTTTCCCGGGTCCAAGGAAACGGCCATCAACGAGCTGTTCGGTGTCTCGGCGACGCGGTACTTCCAGATGCTCAATGCCCTGCTCGATTCGCCCGCCGCGCTCGCCGCGGACCCCATGCTCGTCAAGCGCCTGCGCCGCACCCGCACGAGCCGGTCACGAGGGCGCGAAGACGACCGCACGTTGGGAGCCAGTCAAGGATGAGCGTCACCACACCGCAGCATCACCGGGTCGGCGCGCACCGGGCACGACGCAACCCGATGGCCGTCACCGCGATCGGCATCGGCGCCATCGTCGCCCTCTCGGCCCTGCTGGTGTGGGGGTTGGTTGCCACTGGGGTGATCGGCGGCGGCGGCGAGCAGGAGGTCGCGCTCGGCGAGCCTACCGGGGGGCTGGGCGAGGCCACCGGCGGGCTGGTCGAGCAGCCGCCGAGCGTCAGCCCCCCGCCGGAAGCCTCGATCTCGGCACCGCCCACCTCGGCGCCACCGGTGGTGTCCGCGCCTGCGGGGCCCGATCAGAGCGTCAGCATCACGGTGCTCAATGGCGGCGTCACCGTGAGCGGTGTGGCCCGAGGGACGGCGTCGTCGTTGGTGACCGCCGGCTGGACCGGGGTCGACGAGGCCGCCACCGCCAACGCGCCGACCTTCCCGGACGTGCCCACCACGCTGATCACCTACGCCGACCCGGCACTGCAGCCCACCGCCGAGGCGATCGCCGCCCAGCTGGGGCAGGGTGCCGCCACGCTGACGTCGGATTATGCCAGCGCCGGCTTCGTCACCCAGATCGTGGTGGTCCTGGGCGCCGACTTCGTCCCACCCGCGTGACGGGGACGCCCGCTGCATCGGTGTAGCCACCGTCGACGAGATCGGCCAGGACCTCGAAGATGTTGGCCAGGGCCGGGTGCCCGGTGCGCAACAGCGACCACAGCGACGCGATCCCGTACAGCGGCACGAAGAGCACCGGCCCGAGGCAGCACGCCCATTGCGCGGCGTGGCGAGCTTCGTGATCCAGCAGTTTCGGCCGTTTCGCTGCCAGCACCGCTTCGCTGGCTCGGACGAGGACGACATCGCCGATCGTGATGGCGCTGTTGCGTGGGGCTGGGAACATCCTCGGGTACTCGTAGGCGACCAGCAGGCCGTGCGGGCCACGGCGCAACGGAATCCCGCGCAGGCGTGCCATCGCCCAGCCGGCCGGCGTCGAGAGGTTGATGATGTTGGCGATGCGCCGCAGCGTGATGGCCATCGTCGATCTCCCACCGGCGACTGGTGAAGGGCTGTTCACCATGCCATCGTGGCGCAGCAGTCGACCCGCGGAACAGTCCTGTTCAGCGAGGGTCGTGCACCACGCCGCCGGAGTCCTCCAGGTGCGCCCGGACGAACCAGTGGAACTGCTCCAGCTCGCGCAGGTGATCGATCAGCAGGTCCTCGGTCACCGGGTCCAGGTCCGCGCTGTCGGCGACACCCTGGCGATAGTCCTCGATGACGCCGACATAGACGGCGTCCAGCGCGCCGAGGTGCTTCAGCGCGTCGTCGCGGCGAAGTGCGTAGTCCTCCCAACGGCGGCCCTCGACGAGCGCGCCCGGGGTACCGATGGGGGAGCCGCCCAGGGTGGCGATCCGCTCGGCCAGCTGGTCGCTCATCTCACGAACGGCATCGACCTGCGGGTCGAGCATCGTGTGAACGGCGATGAAATGCGGTCCGATGACGTTCCAATGCACGTGCTTGAGGGTCAGGTGCAGGTCGGTGGTGGCGATCAATCGGTCCTGCAGGATGTCGATGAGCTTGCTCGCCGCCGCCGTTTCCAGGCCGGGCGTCGTGTAGGCCGGTGCCGAGTTCTCAGTCGTGGCTTGCGACATGGGTGTCCTCCGGGATGGTGGTCGGGTGTCGTCTGCGTGACATGACAACGCTACGCCGGGCCGTCGGCGAGTGCCTGATGGGCGTGTCCTCCGAAGGCGTGCCGGGGTTCATCCCTACTGGGGAGAGGCAGTATGTTTAGCGCGCTGACGGGCGAGACTGTCCCGGCGGCTTGACCCCGTAGGGGTCATACCGGCACCGAGGCACCGCTCGCGGGGTCTCGCAACACCTCGTGGGAGTGCTACATGGTCCAGGGGACCGTCAAGTGGTTCAACGCCGAGAAGGGCTACGGCTTCATCACCGTGGACGGCGGTGACGACGTCTTCGTTCATCACTCGGCCATCATCATGAGCGGGTACCGCAGCCTAGAAGAAGGCCAGCGCGTGGAACTGGAGATCGGCCAGGGCCAGAAGGGGCCACAAGCCGAATCCGTTCGTCCCGTCTGACCGAAACACCAGCCGCAGCAAAGCGGGCGGTGTCCCGCCCGGGTCCCGCCCGCTGAGCTGTCGGTGTGTCGCAGGGGATAGCTCGCCGCGCGGAACCAGCGACATGATGCAAGGATTCTAGAGCATCACAGCGACTCTCTAGGAGGCTACATGAGCATCGGCGGCGGAATCGCCCTCATCGTCATCGGCGCAATCCTTGCGTTCGCCGTCCAGGACTCGGTACCAGGTGTCAACCTGTACGTCATCGGGATCATCTGCATGCTGGCCGGAGCCGTCGGCCTGGTGCTTGGCCTGGCGCTGACGTTCCAGCGGTCGTCGCGGCGCAGGCTGTCGACCACCGAGACGGTCGAGCGCCAGCAGACGGCCGTCGGCGACGCCACCGTCCGGCGCACGGATCAGGACATTCTCTAGACCACGAGGTGCGACGCTATGCGGGTGAACCTCGCCCGTAGGACCCCGGCGTGAGCGTCGGCGCCAGCATCGCATTGCTGATCCTGGGTGCGATCCTGGCTTTCGGTATCGATGACCAATTGCCCGGTGTGGATATCTTCGCCATCGGCGTGATCATCATGGTCGGTGGCGGTACCGCGCTGGTTCTGGGCATCACGCTGCGCATGGGCCGCGAAAGACGTCTGGCCACGACCGAGGTGACCGAACGTCAGTCGACGGAGCGCGGCGATGTCGTCATCAGGCGCACCGAGCGCGAGGTCCTGGACGACGACGACCGGCTGGACTGACGTCTGCTGCTTGCACTCTCGCCCTGAGAGTGCTAATTATTGTGCTGGCACTCTCCCCATGAGAGTGACAACGTATCCAGGGGGCACCGCCCCCGGACCGGCCCGGTGAGGGTCGTCGCGGCCGGGACGTGACCGGCCGGGATCGGCTCGTCCGTCGCGGGCACCGACCGGTCCATTCCACCCACCGTTAACGGAGGGACCACCACCAGATGTCGAAGATCATCGCTTTCGACGAGGAAGCCCGTCGGGGTCTTGAGCGGGGCATGAACACCCTCGCCGACGCCGTCAAGGTCACCCTCGGACCCAAGGGCCGCAACGTCGTGCTGGAGAAGAAGTGGGGCGCGCCCACGATCACCAACGACGGTGTCTCCATTGCCAAGGAGATCGAGCTCGAGGACCCGTACGAGAAGATCGGTGCCGAGCTCGTCAAGGAGGTCGCCAAGAAGACCGACGACGTCGCAGGCGACGGCACCACCACTGCAACCGTGCTCGCCCAGGCGCTGGTCCGCGAGGGCCTGCGCAACGTCGCGGCCGGCGCCAACCCGATGGCCCTCAAGCGCGGCATCGAGGCGGCCGTCGCGGCCGTAACCGAGGAACTGCTCTCGATGGCCAAGGAAGTCACCGGCAAGGAGCAGATCGCCTCCACGGCGTCTATCTCAGCCGCCGACACCGAGATCGGCGACAAGATCGCCGAGGCCATGGACAAGGTCGGCAACGAGGGTGTCATCACCGTCGAGGAGAGCCAGACCTTCGGCCTCGAGCTCGAGCTCACCGAGGGCATGCGGTTCGACAAGGGCTACATCTCGCCCTACTTCGTCACGGACTCCGAGCGCATGGAGGCCGTCCTCGACGACCCCTACATCCTCGTCGTCAACTCCAAGATCGGTGCCGTCAAGGACCTGCTCCCGCTGCTGGAGAAGGTCATGCAGTCCGGCAAGCCGCTGTTCATCGTCGCCGAGGACATCGAGGGCGAGGCTCTGGCCACCCTGGTCGTCAACAAGATCCGCGGCACCTTCAAGTCCGCGTCGGTCAAGGCTCCTGGGTTCGGTGACCGCCGCAAGGCCATGCTGCAGGACATCGCCATCCTCACCGGTGGCCAGGTCATCAGCGAGGAGGTCGGCCTCAAGCTCGAGAACACTGGGCTGGACCTGCTGGGCCGCGCCCGCAAGGTGGTCATCACCAAGGACGAGACCACCATCATCGAGGGCGGCGGCGACGCCGAGCAGATCGCGGGCCGGGTCAAGCAGATCCGGAACGAGATCGAGAACAGCGACTCCGACTACGACAAGGAGAAGCTGCAGGAGCGCCTGGCCAAGCTGGCCGGTGGCGTCGCCGTCATCAAGGCCGGCGCCGCGACCGAGGTCGAGCTCAAGGAGCGCAAGCACCGCATCGAGGATGCCGTTCGCAACGCGAAGGCGGCCGTCGAGGAGGGCCTGGTGCCCGGTGGTGGTGTCGCGCTGCTGGCTGCTGGCGCCAAGGCATTCGAGGGTCTTGGTTACCTGAAGGGTGACGAGGCCACGGGTGCCAACATCGTGCGTGTCGCGCTGGAGGCTCCGCTCAAGCAGATCGCCATCAACGCCGGCCTCGAAGGCGGCGTTGTCGCCGAGAAGGTCAAGGGTCTGCCCGAGGGCCACGGCCTCAACGCCGCGACCGGCGAGTACGTCGACATGATCGCGGCCGGCATCGTGGAGCCCGCGAAGGTCACCCGCTCGGCGCTGCAGAACGCCGCGTCGATCGCCGCACTGTTCCTGACCACCGAGGCCGTCGTGGCCGACAAGCCGGAGAAGGCGTCAGCGTCGGCCGGTGGCGGCCCGGGCGGCGGCATGGGCGACATGGACTTCTGAGTCCAGCACCACCCACGCGCGACCGCGACGGCCTCCCGGGACTTCCCGGGGGGCCGTTCGGCGTCTGGTCAGGCTGCGTGAAATCGTCACTGGAACCTGCGTGAAATCGCTACCGCGAGCTGCGTCATGATGAACGTGCAGCTCATCGGCGGATACGCGCCCCGATTGGTCGACCCGCTGCTGGACGAGCTGATGGCGGGCCTACCGGCCGTTTTCGTGACGGGACCCCGCGCCGTGGGGAAGACGACCACGGCCGCCCGCCGGGCGTCGAGCACGGTACGGCTGGACGACCCGCGACTCGCCGAGGTTTGGAGCACGTCACCGGACAGCCTCCTGGCGCGGTTGTCCAGGCCCGTCCTATTGGATGAGTGGCAGTACGTTCCGCAGGTCATCGGTGCAGTCAAGCGTGCTGTCGACGAGGATCCTTCTCCCGGCCAGTTCATCATCACCGGATCGGCGGAGGCCGACCTGGCGCCAGCCGTGTGGCCGGGTGTAGGACGGCTTGTTCGCGTGCCGATGTGGGGGCTGACGCGTGCGGAACTCACTGGCACGACTGCCACGTTCCTCGACCAGCTCGCAGCTGGTGGTCCGTGGGATGTATCGGTCGACAGTGCGTTGCCGACGCTGCCGGAGTACGTCTCGATGGCAGTACAGGGCCAATACCCCGCCGCCATGGGTCTGCCGGACAGCGTGAGGATCCGGTGGGCCGATTCCTATCTCAATGATCTTGTCTCGCGAGATGTGACGCCTGTCGCCGGCGCCCGCGATCCTGTACTCCTCACGGCCTTCCTGCGGGCCTGCGCGGAGCTTTCGGCCACCGTCACGCCTGTCGGAACCTATCTGGAGATCTCCGGCACGAACCGGGCGACCGCAGGCACCTACGAGAGGGCACTGACCGGACTGGGGGTGATCGACGCCGTGCCGGCGTGGCATGACCACCGGCTGAAGCGATTGACCCGGATGCCGAAACGGCTGATCGTCGACACGTCGCTCATGACTGCCCTGCTACGTGTCGACTTCCAGACGCTGCTGGCTGATGCCCGCCTGCTCGGGCGCCTGCTGGAGACGTTCGTCATCGCCCAACTACGACCGGAAGTCGGTGTCAGTCGCGCGGCCGCCGGCCTGTATCACCTGCGTACCGAGCAGGGGCGGCACGAAGTGGACCTAGTGGTGGATCTCGGTCGGCAGCGGATCGCCGCCATCGAAGTCAAGGCGACCTCCGCGCCCCGGGCCGGCGACGCCCAGCACCTGACATGGTTGCGAGAGGAGATCGGCGACCGCTTCGTCGCGGGCGTGCTGCTGCACAGCGGACCCAGCACGTTCCGCATCTCGGACAGGGTGTGGGCGCTGCCTGTCGCGACACTGTGGACATGACGCGATGCTCCGTCCCTCGTTCGGCTGAACCGTGGGTGTCGGGTCGCTATCGGCGCCCGATCGGCACCCTGCTCGGGCAGGCTGAGCGGCGTGGGGAGGATCCAGCGGGTGGCGCCGCTGCTGGTGCTGGCCGTCGTGGTGCTGGCCGCGGCGCCCACCGTGACGGCCGCGGGGACGCCGGCGCCGCCGCCGCCGCCGCAGGGCACGCTGGTCGATGCCGGGGAGTTCCACGTCTTGACCCCGGCGCGGGTCCTGGACACCAGGGTTGATCTGGGTGGTCACCCCGGTGTCATGCAGCCCGGTGAGACGTTCGCGCTGCAGTTGACCGGCCGGGGTGGGGTACCTGCCGGCGGCGTCTCGTCGGTCGTGCTCAACGTGACGTCCACCGAGGCGACGGGGGACGGTTTCGTCGCGGTGTTCCCCAGCGGGGCGCCTCGACCCGCGGCCTCGACGCTCAACCTCGCGCCGGGTGGGACGGTCGCCAATTCGGCCACCGCCCGGGTCGGCGCCGGCGGTCGGGTCGACGTCTATCTGGAGGGAGCGGCCAGTCACATCGTGGTCGACGTGGTGGGCTGGTACGACCGGTTCCGGCCGTTCAACCAGAGCACCGGCCAGGCCGGGTACGTGCCGCTCGGGCAGCCGGTGCGGGTCCTGGACTCCCGCACGGCGCTCGGTGGCCACGGCCGCACCTTCGGGCCGGGGGAGTCCTTCGCATTGCCGGTCGCGGCGGCCGCCGGTGTGCCCGCCGACGCCACGGCCGTTGCGCTGAGCATCACCGGGGCGCAGGCCGGCGCGACGACGTTCGTCACGGTATGGAACGCCGGTGCTCCCCGGCCGACGGCCTCGACACTCAACCTGGTCCGAGGTCAGACCGCCGCCAACAGCGCAACGGTGCCGCTGAGCGGCGACGGCAGCGTCTCGCTGTACAACAACCTCGGCACCGTTCATCTCATCATCGACGTCATGGGCTACTTCCGTACCTCCTCCGACGCCTCCTCGGGGCAGTTCGCGCCGCTGCCCGCCCCGACGCGACTGCTGGACACCCGCGCCGGGACCGGTGGCCGGGCGGGCGCCGTGCCCGGCGGTCAGACGATCACGCTCGCCGTGGCGGGTGTCGCCGGTGTTCCCAGGGCCTCGACCCGGTCGGTCGTGCTCACCGTCACCGCGACCCAGCCCAGTGCCACCACATTCGTCACGGTGTGGCCCGGTGGGTCCAGACCCGCCACCTCCAACCTCAACGTCGTCGCCGGCGAGACCCGTGCGGTCCTCGTGCTGGCCGCGCTCGGCTCCGACGGCGCGGTCCGGCTGTACAACAACGCCGGCGCCGCCCACCTCATCGTCGACGTCGTGGGCTGGTACACCGGCGTCACACCGCCGGCGGCAGCGGGCAACCCCGCGCTGCCGGGTCCCACAGCGGTCTCCTCGACGAACGGCGGGCGGTCGGCGGTGGGCCACGGTCAGCAGCGGTCACCGGAGGATCTGCGGGCGTACTGGACCCTGGACCGAATGGCGCAGGCAGCCGGCAGCGATATGGCCGAGCGTCCGGCGTCAGCCGTCGTCGTGCCGACACCGACCGGCAAGGTGGTCGCGTCCGGAGCCACCCACCCGCAGTTCCCCGTCTTCTCACAGGGGTACCTGTCTGTCGCCGACCACCGCAACGCCATCGGCCGGCTCTACGCGACGACACCAGACGGCACCGGCGGCCTGTCGTGCTCTGGGACCGTGGTCGCGCGCAACGTGGTGCTGACCGCGGCGCACTGCGTGTACAGCCTCGGCCAGGGCTTCAACAACGACCTGGTCTTCGCCCCTGGCCAGTCGGGCGCCACCTTCCCGTTCGGCACCTGGCAACCGCAGGCGTGGTACGTCTATCCGCAGTTCTACTCGGCCAACTCCGGAGCCGGTTTCGCCCCGCTGGACTACGCGCTGCTCGTCTTCGGGCCGGACGGCGACGGCACCGAGATCGGGTCCCTCACGGGGTACCTTCCCGTGCTCGGCGACTTCGTCGCCGGGACCGTCACCAGCTACGGCTATCCCGCCGAGGGCTGGTTCCAATCCTCGTGCGCCGACGTGTCGTGCCAGGTGTGGAGTTGCACCAGTCCGGTGTCGGGTTACTCCACCGGCGCCGGCTGGTTCGAGATGGGGATCGGCTGCAACACCGCCGGCGGGGCCAGCGGCGGACCCATGATCGCCCAGCGCAGCGGCACCTGGTACGTCGTCTCCGTCAACTCCAACAGCAGTAACGACGTCGAGGCGCCCGACGGGTCGCGCTACTACACCGGCAACATGTGGGGCCCGGTGCTCAACAGCTGGACGACTTCGTTGCTGGCGCAGCATGCGCGGTACTGACGGGGGAGTCCGGGCAGTCCGGCGGTTCAGCGGGCGAGCGCCTCGCCGGCACGCCAGACTCGCCCGGTGAGCGACCCGAACCAGCAGCAGATCGACCACGACCCCATGCGAGACCCTGTCCTCGACCCTGTCCTCGACCCGATAACGGATCCGGCTCTGGACCCCGAATCCGATCCCGCCGCCATGCCGTCGGGCGACCCGCACGGTGCCGACCCGGTCGTGGTCGCGGCGGTCGTCGACATCCGCAACCGCTTCGGCATGGGCGGCCTGGCGGACATGGTGCGGCTGGCGCAGGACGAGATCGTCGCGGCGGAGCAGGCGATGCAGGCGCTCGGGAGCGAGATCAGGCAGCCATGATCTTGTTGAGCCAGGCCAGCGTGACCGCTTGGTGGTGGGCCGCGCCCCCCTCGTGGTCGTTGTAGGGATACTCCTCGATCTGCTTGGGCCCGGCGTAGGCGTTGTAGGCGGCGTACACCGTCGAGGGCGGGCAGACCTGGTCCATGAGGCCGACCGAGAAGATCGCTGGCGCGGCGGCCGAACGGCCGAGCACCGCGGCGTCGAAGTAGGCGAGAGTGTCGAAGACCCGCGCCACGTCCGCGCGGTGGATCGACAGGTAGGTCGACAGCTCCGTGTACGGCCTGCGGGAGGCGATCTCACTGGCGCGGCGGAGGTCCGACAGGAACGGGACGTCGCTGACGACCGCCACCAGGTCGTCGCGAAGCCCCGCGACAGCCACGGCGAGCCCGCCGCCCTGGCTCGCTCCGGCCACGGCCACACGGGTGGCGTCGACGCCGGGTAGCAGCTTCGCCGCGTCGACGGCCAACACGGAGTCGGTGATGACCCGGCGGTAGTAGTAGGTGTTGCGGCTGCGGATGCCCCGCGTGAGGAAACCGGGCACCGACGGGTCGGAGCCGACGGGGTCGGGGGTGTCGCCGGTGGAGTACGTGGCTCCCTGGCCGCGGGTGTCCACGTCGAGACAGGCGTATCCGGCCAGTGTCCACACCGGCACCTCGTGCGCGGCGGCTCGGCCGCAGCCGTAGCCCTGGTATCGGACGACGACTGGCAGGCGCTGGGCCTGCCCTGCGGGGCGATGGAACCACGCCTTGATCGGGTGGCCGTCGAAGCCGCTGAACGTGACGTCGTCGGTGTCGATCAGGCGCAGTCCCGTGCTGAGCCGATGCACCACCGGCGGACTGCCGAGCCGGCGTGACTCCTCGAGCGTTCCGGCCCAGAAGTCGGCCAGGTCCGCAGGCGCTCGGGTGTGGCTGCGATAGCTGCGCAGTTGCTCGATGGGCAGATCCGATTGGGGCATCGCTGACTCCTGGCGGGCCGGGGGTGGTCGCCGGGAATCCTGACATGACCAGTAGAGGAGTCACCCAGCCCTGTCGGGTTCTCCTCTATCGTCCCGCACGGGTTCACTATCAGGTCGGCTTCGTCGCCGACCATGATCAGGCCGCCTCGGAGGCGCTGCGTTTCGTGCGGCTGACGCCTCCGGGAGCTGCTGGCCAAGGGGGTGGCTGTCAGCGACGTCGACGTGCAGGAATGGGGGTCGTTCGTGTACTTCAGCGACCCGGACGGCAACAGCTGGGCATTGCAGCAGGTACCGGCCCGCTGAGCGGGCCTCATCCGCCGCGAGCGTGGCGGCGCAGCAGTTGCGACCAGGACTCTTGGCGCCGCGCGGCGACCTCGACCCACAACAGGTCGTCGCGCTCGATCACACGGTGACGGGGCAGGTCCGCCTCGCGGGCGGTCCTGCAGCGCCCGGTGGTCACGTCGAAGGCATACCAGTGCCAGGGACACACGATGGCACCGTCACGAAGCGTTCCCGCTGAGAGGGGTCCGCCGCGGTGCGGGCAGTCCCCGTCCACCACCGTCACTGTGCCGTCCGGCAGCGCGATCGCCAGCAGATTGCGATGCGGATGGGGCACCGGCCACATCGGCCGCCCCTGACCAGGCGGCACCGGCACCACATCAGGCGTCCCAGGCTGCTCAGCCCGCGTCACGTGCGGCCCTGCTCACACGCAGGCCAGCACCAGGCTGCCCAGTCGGTCGATGGTCGTCACGACGCTGTCCCCGGCGGCAACGGGTACGGCCGCCGTCAAGCCGCCGCTCATGATCACGTCGCCGGTCTCCAAGCCGTCCCCGGCCGCCGCAAGGGCCCGCACCAACCAGGCCACGGCGGCGGCGGGGTGTCCCAGCGAGGCGGCTCCGGCGGCGCTCGCGACCACGTCACCACGGTGCTCCAGTACGACGCCCACCAGTCGAAGGTCGATGCCGCGCACCTCGACCCAGTCGCCGACGACGAACCGGCCGAGGGAGGCGTTGTCAGCGACGACGTCGGGCATCGTGAAGCGGTAGGCCTCGTACCTGGAGTCCAGCACCTCCATGGCCACCGCGACCGCCTCGGTGGCGCGCAGCACGTCCGAGGCGGTGACATGCGCACCGTCCAGGTCCTCGCCGATGAGCAGGGCGATCTCCGGCTCGACGCGCGGTTGGATATGCGACGCCACGACCAGCGGCTCGGCGATATCCAGCGCGTCGGCCGCGCCCAGCATGCCGTAGATGGGCGCGTCGATACCGACCTGACGTTGCTTCGCCCGGGAGGTCACGCCCAGCTTCCAGCCCACCTGGTCACCGTCGAAACCGGCGAGTTGCACCTCGTAACCGGTGGCCAGCGTGATGTCCGGGTGATCGTCGCTGAGCGGCGCAATGGCACGTCGGTCCGCCCTGGCCGTAACGAGGCGATTGGACAACCGCTGGACGAGAGCAGCGTCGATGCTCATTGCCCTGCCACCACCCGGAGCGAGATGGCACCCAGTCGGTCGAACTCGGCCCGGAACACGTCACCGGCAGCCATGGGAACGGCGGCGTGCAGCGCGCCCGTCATCACCAGATGACCAGGCTGCAACGCGACGCCGACCTCACCGAGGGTATTGGCGAGCCACGCCACCACCGCCACCGGGTCCCCCAGAGCCGCGGCCCCGGCCCCCGTGTCGACCACGTCGCCGTTGCGGGTCAGCACCATGCCGATCAGTCGCGTGTCGACGCCCTCGATCGGGACCACCCGGGAGGCCACCGCGGCCGCACCATTGGACGCCAGGTCCGACACGGTGTCCGCCAGCTTGATGCGCCAGTCGGCGAACCGGGAGTCGACGATCTCGACCGCGGCGACGGCACCGGCGATGGCACGGGCGGCCCGGGTCGCAGTGACGCCGGGGCCCTGCAACCCCTCGCCCAGTACGAAGACGATCTCGGCCTCCATCTTGGGCTGGATGAACCTCGACATCGGCACCTCGTCGTGGTCGCCGTACAGCGTCGAGGTGAGGACCGGCCCGTAGTCCGGGCTCGAAACGCCGATGAGACGTTGCATCGGCTTGGAGGTGAGGCCGACCTTGTACCCGGCGATGGTGTCGCCGTCCGCGAGGATCATGCGGGTCAATCGGGACTGGACGGCATAGCCGTCGGCCATGCCCAGCTGCGGTTGGGCGTCGGTGAAGGGCTCTATCGCGACCCGGGTCCGGCGGGCCTCGTAGAGCTGACGGGCCTTGTCCTGCGCCTCGTCGTCGCTCAGCAACGAGGCGGTGCGTGCGCTCACCGTGGTCGTCATGCTCAGCCGTGCCTCCTCATCCGGTCGCTCTCCGGCGCCCACCCGAGCCGCCGTGACACCGCCTCGCCGGCCTCGGCCACCAGGGGACCGTAGCGGCGCCGCTGCAGGGCGCCCAGCCGGGCCAACGGTGCGCCGACACTGATCGCTGCGATCACGGTGCCGTCGATGCGACGTACCGGGGCGGCGACGCTGGCCACACCCAGCTCGCGCTCCTCTACTGCATCGGACCACCCCCGCGCCCGGATGCGGGACAGTTCCTCGCGCAGCGCTGCGGGGTCGGTGATGGTGTGCGGCGTCAAATGCGTGAGCGGCGCGGCCGCCAGCAGGTCGTCGAGCCTGGCGGGGTCGAGGTGGGCGAGCAGCGCCTTGCCGGAGCTGGTGCAGTGCACCGGTACCCGGCGTCCGGTCTCGGTGAACATTCGGATCGTCCGCTGGCTCTCCAGCCGGTCCACGTAGACGACGTCGAATCCGTCGAGCACCCCGATCTGGGCCGACTCCCCGGTCTCCTCGCGCAGGGACGCGAGCACGGGGCCGCCGGCCGTGTGCAGGTCCATGTGGACCTTGACCGCTTCGCCGAGCTCGAAGACGACGATCCCCAGCCGGTAGCCCCCGGTCCGGGGATCCTGCTCGATCAGGCCTTCCGAGGCGAGCGTGGTCAGCAACCGGTGCACTGTGCTCTTGCCGAGACCGAGCCGCCGTGCCAGTTCCGACACGCCGAGGTCGGGTTCGCGGGAGAGGAACTCCTTGAGCAGGCGGGAGGCGTTGCGCACCGTCGACAGCGACTCCGAGGTGCGTCCTGGTGGGGGTGGGGCGTTCATGAGGCCGGCCGCCACTGTTCGCGGCCGCCCAGCGAGGCGAGCAGCGCCTTTCGGACCCCATCGACGTCGGGCCGCGCGCCGTGGGCCACCGATTCGGCCAGCGCCGCCACCGCTGGGTCCCGGGGCGCGATCGCGCCGGCCAGCAGCGCCTGTGCCCGGATCAGGCCGGCTGCCGCAGCGCCCGACATCTCGTCCACCAGAGGCTCCCGACCACGCGCCCGGCTGCGGATGGTCTCGAAGTCGCGGGCGACCGCGCAGTGCCCGTTGGCGAGGCCGGTGCCGACATGGGCGGCGGCGTGGGCGCTCAGCCCGGCGCCGGGCGACGCCGTGAAGTGGTAGACCACCGTGTCTACGCCCAGGACATGGCGGATCTCGTCGAATGCCGGGCCCTGGCTCTCATCGATGAGCGCGAGGGCGGGCAGCACGACGGGGTCGTAGAACCGCAGGGTCCACCGCACCCCGCTGACCTCGCCCGGTACGGCGATCTCCTGGCCGCGTGGGGGCCCCAGGCGGTCCAGTGTCGCCATCAGGTGCAGGTGCCGCACGCCGACGGCGATCGCGGTCAGCTCCGTCCCCGACAGCAAGGGCATGTGGCCCTGCACGCCGGGAGGGAAGGTCAGCGCCTGGGCCACGTAGGAGCGGTGGATCTCCTCGACGTAACCCGCCACGGCCCGCCGCATGTCGTCCGGGGTGGCTGTCAAAGCGTTCGCCTTTCCGGAACGGAAGCTCGTCATCTGGAACGCTAGACGCGTTGTGCCCTGGGCGTCAAGGTGATGCGCTGACCGATCGGGGCCGCGGTCCTGCTCACCGTCTGGCCGGGCTGGGGACAATGGGCAGGTAGCCGCGCAGATCGCTCGGGACGACATCCTTGCCCAGCGGGTTGAACGACAACAGGCCGATCTTGATCGTGGCATAGCCGAACGGGATGCCGATGATCGTCAGTATCAGGCCGACGCCGTACAGCAGCTGTGCGAGCGCCAGCCACCACCCGATCAGCACGAACCACACCACGTTGCCGACGCCGCTGGCGATGCCCGAATCGGGCCGCACCACCACCGTCCGGCCGAACGGCCACAGGGCGTACCCGGCCAGCCGGAAGCAGGCGATGCCGAACGGGATCGTGACGATCAGCACGAACGCGAGCAGTCCGGCCACCACGTAGCTCGCCGCGAGCCCGAGGCCAGCGAAGATCAACCACAGAATATTGAGCAGGGTCGTCATACAGCGATCCTCCCAAAGAACAGGGCGCCGCCGGCGTGTTCCCTTTTGCGGAACGGATGCTCTTCATGTGGAACGACGAACGGGCTACCGTCGAAACTGTCACTGGTGTCGACCCGCCATGAGGAGGTACACCGATGGGCGTTCTCCGACTTGCTCACGTGGATGTCAGAACCCCGGATCTCGAACTGTCCACGGCCTACTACACCGAGGTGCTGGGGCTGTCGGTCGCGGCGCGGACCGACGACGCCGTCTACCTCAAGTGCTGGGACGAGGAGAACCATCACTCGGTCCGGCTCCGCTACGACTCACGCACCGGCCTGGACCTGTTCTCGTTCCGGGTCGAGCGGGAGGACGACCTCGACGAACTGGAGAACTCGCTGACCGCGTACGGCTGCCAGGTGCGGCGCCTGGCCCGCGGGGAGGCCGTGGGCCAGGGCGAGTCCATCCGCTTCGTCATCCCGTCGGGCCAGACGATGGAGTTGGTCTGGGACCTGGACAAGACGGGCAACATCCTCGGAAAGCACAACCCGTCCCCCGTGCCACCCCCCGACCTGCCCGGCATCGCACCGCCCCGGCTGGATCACATGCTCATTCAGGCCGAGGAGGTCGGCGAGTCGTACACGTTCTTCCGCGACGTACTCGGCTTCCGGATGACCGAGCAGGTCATCGACGCCAACGGCCACCAGATGGGGGTGTGGCTGGAGCGGTCACACTCACCCCACGACATCGCGATCGTCAACGGCCCCAACGGGGCGCTGCACCACTTCGCGTTCTGGCTCGACGACTGGGACCAGGTCCGCAAGGCCGCGGACATCCTCGCCTTCAACGGCGTGCAGATAGACCAGGGACCAACTCGCCATGGTATAACGCGCGGCAACACCATCTACTTCTTCGACCCGCTGGGCATCCGAAACGAGGTGTTCACCGGAGGCTACAAGCCTGACCCCGACTTCCCGGCGATCACCTGGACCGAGGACCAATTCGGCCGCGGGCTGTTTTATTACGAGAATGTCGTCAGCCAGCGCTTCCTGCGCATGCACACGTGACCTGACCGTCAGCAATCGGAATGAGGATACATTTGTGAGCGATCGCATCCTGCGGCTGCAGCACGTACAGGTCCGGGTCCCCGATCTCGAATTGTGCACCGCCTATTACACCGAGGTGGTGGGCCTGGTGGAGACGGCCCACTCCGACGGCAGGGTCTTCCTCAAGTGCTGGGACGAACACGAGCATCATTCGGTGGTGCTTCGCCAGGCGCCCACCTACGGACTGGATCACATGAGTTTCAAGGTCGCCGAGCTGGGGGACCTGGACTACTACACCGAGCGGGTCGAGGGCGCCGGTATTGCCGTCAAGCGATATGCGCGTGGGGAGCTCGGGCCGGGCTGGGGTGAGGCGATCCGCTTCGAGGCGCCATCGGGTCACACCGTCGAGCTCGTCTTCGGCATGGCCAAGGTCGGCAACATGCTGCCGCTGTTCAACCCGCCGCCGCGGCCGGGCAACCTCATCGGGATCGCACCGCCGCGACTGGACCACATCTTCATCATGGCCGAGGACGTCGAGCTGGCCACCGCATTCTTCACCGAGATCCTCGAATTCCGATTGACCGAGCAGATCGTGGCCAACGACGGCCACCAGCTCGCCACCTGGCTGGAACGTTCCCACACACCCCACGACATCGCCATCGTCACCGGTCCCAATGGCGCGCTGCACCACTTCGCGTTCTGGCTGGACGACTGGAACGCGGTCCGCGAGGCAGCGGACCTGCTGGCATTCAACGGCGTCACCATCGACATCGCACCCACCCGGCACGGTGCCACCCGCGGTTATACCATGTACTTCTTCGACCCGGTCGGGAATCGCAACGAGGTCTTCACCGGCGGCTATTGGGTGGATCCTGACTTCGAACCCATCACCTGGACCGAGGAGGAGATGGGCAAGGCGATGTTCTACTACGCCGGGCAGGTCAACGAGCGGTTCTTCACGGTGCACTCGTGAGCGCCCCCCCGCTCGCCGAGGCGGCGTTCCGGCGCACCGACCGGACCGACGCCCCGCTGTACCTGTCGCGTTACACCGCCAAGCGGCAGGCGCCCGTCGAGGTCGAGGACACCGAGGACGACCCGAACACGCCGCTGTACCTGCGGCGCTTCCGTGGGCGGTCGTCGAACGGCTCGGCGCCGGTGCGCTCGACCCCATTAGAGGTCGACGGCGAGCGGTTCACCCCCGACTACGCCGACGTCACCCGTAGCCACGAGATCATCCCCGAGGCCCGACGCGCGGCGGACACGTACGACACCGAGATCCGGATCATCCGGCACGGCATCACGCAGGGGTACTCCACCGACGCCGGCCTGACCCCGATGGGTGGCTGGCAGTCGCACCAGCGCGGTCACAGCCTGGCCAAGACGTTACGGCCGTGGCCGTCGATGCGCATCGTCTGCGCACCGACCAACCGGGCCCGCCAGACCGCCGAACAGATCCACCGTGGTCTGCTGGACGGGCTGTCGCAGTTCGGTCGCGAGGCCGACGTGCAGGGGCCCGAGGCGATCGACGAGCTGAAGAACTTCCAAGTGTGGACGCCGGACGGCCCTCGCGACATCACCTCGGCCTTCCGGCAGTACCAATCGCTGATGGAGAAGCTGGAGCGGATGGCGGTCGGCGACCGGCCGCGCTGGCTGGTCGAGATCGACCGGTTCTACCGCACCCAACTCGGGGGCGCCGACCCGATCCAGACCTGGCTGACCGTGCCGCTGATGTACTTCGAATCCCCGCAGGCGTGCGTGCGGCGGTTCTGGTTGGGCTTCAACCGGCTGGTCGCCGAGTCGCCGGGGAGCAGGATCATCGCCGCGACCCATTCGGGGCCGATCCGCGCCTTCGCTACCTGGGCGCACGGCTACGACCCGGGCGAGCCCCACAATGTCGAGGAGGTCATCGTGCGGATCCGCCCGGGCGGGCAGTCCGCCAGCGTCAGCTACCGCAACCGAGTGACGGAAGTCAATGTGCCGACCTCCGACGAGCTGCCGGTTTGGGGTGCGCAATGACGCGTGGTCAGCGATGAGCACGCTCGCCGCGATCATCGGCCCCGGCAACATCGGCACCGACCTGCTGGCGAAGCTGCGCCGCGACCCCCAGATCGAGGTGGCGTACATGGTCGGCATCGTCGAGTCCGAGGGCCTCGCCAGGGCCAGGGCGCTGGGGGTCGAGGCCTCGGCCGACGGGCTCGACTGGCTGCTGCAACGAGACCCGCTGCCCGCGATCGCCTTCGACGCCACGTCCGCCAAGGCCCACATCCGGGCGGCGCGCCGGCTGGCCGACGCCGGGATCGCCGCCGTCGACCTGACTCCGGCAGCGGTCGGGCCGCTGGTCTGCCCGCCGGTCAACCTGATGGCGCACCTCGACGCCCCCAACGTCAACATGATCAGCTGCGGCGCGCAGGCGACGGTGCCGATCGTCCATGCGGTGTCGTCCGTGGTGCCGGTGGCCTATGCCGAGATCGTCGCGTCGGTCGCCTCGAAGTCCGCCGGTCCCGGCACCCGGGCCAATATCGACGAGTTCACCCACACCACGGGCCGCGCCGTCAGTCAGCTCGGCGGCGCGGAACGGGGCAAAGCGATCATCGTGCTCAACCCCGTCGAGCCGCCGATGATGATGATGGACACGATCTTCTGCGCCATCCCGGCCGACGCGGACACCGACGCGATCACCGCCTCGATCCAGCGCCGGGTCGCCGAGGTCGCGCAATACGTGCCGGGGTACCGGCTGCGGGCCGAGCCGCAGTACGACGAGCCTCGCGCACTGTGGGGCGGCAACGGCCGGGTGGCGGTGTTCATCGAGGTCACCGGGGCGGGGGACTACCTTCCCGCGTACGCGGGGAACCTCGACATCATGACCGCGGCCGCCGCGCGCGTCGGCGGTCTGATGGCCCGGCGGATCGCCGAGCGGGCAGGAGCGACGGTGTGAGTGAGTCGAGCAACAACGGCGCCGGTGGCACCGAACGACCGGTGCGGCTGACCGACACGACGCTGCGCGACGGCAGCCACGCGATGTCCCACCAGTTCACCGAGTCTCAGGTCCGGGCGACGGTGCACGCCCTGGACGAGGCGGGCGTTGAAGTCATCGAGGTCAGCCACGGGGATGGCCTGGGCGGGTCGTCGTTCAACTACGGCTTCTCCGGCACCGATGAGGTGCAGCTTGTCGCCGCCGCGGCACAGGAGGCGAAACGAGCGGCGATCGCCGTCCTCCTCGTACCCGGGATCGGGACCTTGCGCGAGTTGAAGGCGGCGCGCGAGGCGGGCGCCTCGGTCGCCCGTATCGCGACGCACTGCACCGAGGCGGACGTGTCGGTGCAGCACTTCGGCATCGCCCGCTCGCTCGGCATGGAGACCGTCGGGTTCCTCATGATGAGCCACCGCACCACGCCCGCGGTGCTGGCGGTGCAGGCCCGCATCATGGTCGACGCGGGCGCTCAGTGCGTCTACGTCGTGGACTCCGCCGGGGCCCTCGTGCTGGCCGATGCGACCGACCGGATCGCCGCGGTGCACGCCGAGATCGGCGCCCAGGCCCAGGTCGGGTTCCATGGCCACCAGAACCTCTCGCTCGGCGTCGCCAACTCGGTGCTGGCGTTCCAGGGCGGGGCCCGGCAGATCGACGGGTCGCTGTGCGCGTTGGGAGCCGGGGCGGGCAACTCGCCGACGGAGGTGCTGGCCGCGACGTTCGACCACCTGGGCGTCACCACCGGCGTCGACGTCGGGGGGGTGCTCGCGGCCGCGGAGGAGGTCGTCCGGCCGTACCTACCGCGCTGGCCCAAGGCCGACCGCACCGCGATCGTGCAGGGCTGGGCCGGGGTGTATTCGAGCTTCCTGCTGCATGCCGAGCACGCGGCCGAGCGGTACGGGGTACCGGCGCACGAGATCCTGCAACGTGCCGGGGAGTTGGGTTACGTCGGCGGCCAGGAGGACATGCTCATCGACATCGCCATCGGCCTGGCTGCGGCACGGCAGCCGGTCAATGCCTGAGAGGCAGCAATGGACCTTATCCAGCACGTCATCGACGGACAGGACGTGGACTCGCAGTCGGGGAAGAGCTTCCCGACCATCGACCCCTGGACGCAACAGCCGTATGCCGACGTGGCGCTCGGTGACGCCGAGGAGGCGGATCGCGCAGTGGCGGCGGCGCGCCGGGCCTTCGATTCTGGTCCGTGGCCGCGACTGGGGTTCGCGGAGCGCGGCAGGTTGCTGCACCGGCTCGCCGACCTGATCGACGCCAACGCCCACGAGCTGGCGCTTGCCGACACCCGCGACATGGGCAAGCCGATCAGCGACGCGCTGGCCAAGGACGCACCTCGCACCGCGTACAACTTCCGGTTCTTCGCCGACCACGCCCGGCTTGCCACCGGTGAGGTGATGCCGATGGATTCCGGCCACCACGCGTACTCCCGGTTCGAGCCGGCCGGAGTGGTGGTGGCCATCGCGCCGTGGAACTTCCCCATGATGCTCGAATCGTGGAAGGTGGCTCCGGCGCTGGCGTGGGGGAACACCGTGGTGCTGAAGCCGGCCGAGGACACGCCGGCGTCCGGGACGCGCCTGGCCCAGCTGGCGCGGGAGGCCGGGTTCCCGCCGGGGGTGTTCAACGTCGTCCACGGTTTCGGCCCGGATTCGGTGGGTTCGGCGCTGACCGGGCATCCTGGCGTGGACCGGATCACGTTCACCGGCGAGTCGGGCACGGGGCGGGTGATCGCGCGGGCGGCGTCGGCCAACCTGGTCCCGGTCAGTCTGGAACTGGGCGGCAAGGGCGCCAACCTGGTCTTCGGCGACGCCGACCTCGGCAATGCCGTCGACTGGTCGATCAAGGCGGTCTTCACCAACGCCGGTCAGGTGTGCCTGGCCGGATCCCGGTTGTTCGTGCAGCGGGGCATCCTGGAGGAGTTCTTGGCCGCGTTCATCGCTAAGGCCGAGGCGCTGCGCGCCGGTGACCCGAAGCGGCCGGAGACCCAGTTGGGGCCGTTGGCGTCGGCCGAGCATTTCGCCAAGGTTCGGGGGTTCATCGAGGAGCTAGAGGGCAGCGGTGCCGATGTCCGCACCGGTGGGCTGGGGGACGGCTGGGTGGTGCGGCCGACCGTCGTCGTGGAGCCGCCGCCCTCGTCCCGCGTGTATCGGGAGGAGGTCTTCGGGCCGGTGGTGACCGTGCACGCCTTCGACACCGAGGACGAGGCGATCGCGCTGGCCAACGATTCTCGCTATGGCCTGTCCGCCATGGTGTTCACCGAGAACCTGTCACGCGCCCACCGGGTCGCCGCCCGACTGCGGGCCGGCACGGTGTGGGTGAACTGCTTCTTCGTCCGGGACCTTCGCGCCCCGTTCGGCGGGGTCGGTGACTCCGGAGTGGGGCGGGAGGGCGGCAGCTTCAGCCGCGAGTTCTTCACCGAGCCCAAGGCCGTCATCGCCCAGATCTGATCGGCCGAGGGGTCGAGCCGCGGTGCCGGACGTCGACACTGGCGAGGAGATGGCCGGCGACGTGGAAGGTCGCCCGGATCCAACCCTCCGCTGGGAGTGGGACGGCGCGGGTGAGGCCGCCGGTGATGACGAGGTCGCCGGGCTCGATGGCCCGATCGTGCGTGGCGAGTTGTTGCGCCAGCCAGGCGGCGCCGGCCGCGGGATGGCCGTCGGCATCGGCACCGCGCCCCGTCGCCACGCTCGCGCCGTCGACCGACAGCTCGACTTCGATGCCCGCGAGGTCGTCCAGCGGCAGTTCGGGTCCGACGACCACCCACGCGGCGGAGGAACCGTCGGCGGTGTTGTCCTCGAGGGTGAACCGGTAGTCGCGCCAGACCGAGTCGACGACCTCCAGGCAGGCGTAGGCACCGTCGCAGGCGTCGAGGATCTCGGGGATGCTCGCGTCGAGCGGCACCGGCCGGGCGAAACGCAGGCCGATCTCGGGTTCGACCCGCGGCTGCAGTGCGGTCGCAGGTACTGCCGCGCCGTTGGCCAGCAGCATGGCGTCGGTCAGCGGACCGAAATTGGGAGCGTCGATGCCCATCTGCTCGCGCATCACCTCCGAGGTGTAGCCGAGCTTCCAGCCGACGATCCGCTCGCCCCTCGCGAGCCGGGCGGCGGTCACCTCGTGCTGTACCGCATACGCCTCGGCCAGTGTCAGCGGGTCCCGCGCCGAGAACGGCACGGGAAGGGTGCGACCTGCTGCCCGGGCCCGGCCGATCTCGGCGGCGAGGGTGATCGGATCGACGTCTGCGCTCACGCCTCGTCCGGCTCCTGCCCGAATATCCGTGTGGTCAGGTAGATGTCGCCGGACCAGCCGCAGCGGCCGCAGTAGCAGGCGAACACCCGGTCGCTACCCTGCCAGAATTCCACGACGATGCCCTGTCCACCCGAGCCGATCAGCAGCATGGCGGCGCAGCCCGGACAGAATCTCGGGGCGTCTCGCGCATGCCGTGCGGCGTCGGCGGGGAACCACCCTCGGGTGAGGTCCGGGGCGAGGGCGTCGCTCACGTCGCGGCGACCCCCAGGTTCTCCCACGCCGTGATGTGGAGCTTACGCAGCGCGTCGGCCTGCGGGCTGAATTGCATGGACGCCTTGTCGATGAAATCGAGCGCGAACCGGGGGCCGGCGTCGAACTTGTTCTTCTCACACGGCAGATCGATCCGCTCATGTGGCGTTCGGATGACGCCCAGCGGATCCTCGCCCGCGGCGACCTTGGCCATCTGCGCCTTGAACATCCGCCGCAGCATGGTGACGCCGATATCCGAACGGCCCAGATGCTCGACGGTGCGGTCCGTGATCGGTCCCTGTGTCACCCAGGCCATGATGTCCTGGCCTTCGACATAATCAGTCCGGTGGGTGCCGTCGGCATTGAAGACCGGGATCTTGTAGTCGGGGATGACCGGCTGGTCGGGGAACTCGATACCGCGGGGCGCGTGCGTGGTGTAGAGCATGAAGCGGGTCGTTGTGCGATTGACCGGGACCCGGATCTGCATCTGCTCCACGTAGGCGCCCCCCACGCGCATGTTGTAGGGAAAGACCAGCGGGTGACCGACCTTCCAATCGTCGTCCTCCTCGGAGGCGCCTTCGACCACTCGGCGCTTGATAATGCCCCACTCGAATGCGTCGAAACCCACTTTGACGTGCTTCTTGCCGAATGAGGCGGGAGCATCGAATCCCCGCTGCCGGGCCATGAACTGGAAGTAGCGGCCGTGCAGGAACTCGACATGATGCGGGTCGACCGCGTTCTCCATGATCTGCAGGAAATTGCACGGCAGGTCGGCCCAGCCGATGTCTCGCACACCCGGCATGACGAATACGTCGAAGCGCGGCAGCAACGGCGCGGGTGCAGGCCCAACGTAGGCCCAGACCAGCCCGCCCATCTCCTC
>Ga0163146_10001460_pt1 | contig 33826 bp, 25 predicted proteins | sample OliLakLV19MP7G1_FD_148648 | JGI IMG/M metagenome (GOLD analysis project Ga0163146, IMG submission 148648) | Freshwater microbial mat bacterial communities from Lake Vanda, McMurdo Dry Valleys, Antarctica - Oligotrophic Lake LV.19.MP7.G1 | ecosystem: Environmental > Aquatic > Freshwater > Lake >...
AGCCAGCGTACGGGATCCGGGCCTGCGCAACGGCGTCAATATCGATGATGGTGAGATCGTGCACCCGGCGGTCCGCCAGGCGCTGGCGCCGCGCTGAACAACCACCGTCCGCGGCAGACGTCGCAATTTTCCGAGCCGCGAGTGCGCTGATCGGGGCCTCGTGGCATGCTGCCGCCGCATGTCAGGACCACAATCGATCACGACCCTGCAGGGTCACATCCTCGAACAGCAGGCCTCACACCCTGAAGCCACTGGTACCTTCTCCTGGATCCTTTCGGCGCTGTCGATTTCGGCAAAGATCATCGCCGACAAGGTACGCCGCGCGCGGCTGGAACCGGTGCTCGGCAGCGTCGGCAGCGAGAACGTGCAGGGCGAGCAGCAGCAGAAGCTCGACGTGATCGCGAACGACGTGCTCTTGCGCACCCTCGGCCGCCGCGAAGGCGTGGCTATTGTCGCGTCCGAAGAAAACGAAGAACCCGTCCTGCTGCGCAATGACCCGCTGGGCGAGCGCCGCTACTGCGTGCTGTTCGATCCACTCGACGGTTCGTCCAACCTCGACGTCTGCGGTGGCGTCGGCACGATCTTCAGCATCCTCCGCCACGACCGGCGCGCGAGCCGCGCGGAGGATTCGATTCTGCAGGCCGGCACGCAGCAGGTTGCCGCAGGCTATGTACTCTACGGATCGTCAACGGTGTTCGTGCTGACGATCGGCCAGGGCGTCGACATGTTCGTGCTCGACCCTGCGATCGGCGCCTTCATGCGCGTGGAGCAGGGTCTGCGGATACCGACCGCTGCCAAGAGCTACTCCGTCAATGAAGGCAACCGGCAGAGCTTCCCGCCCGGCTACCAGCGCTACCTCGACTGGGCGCAGCAGCGCGCTTACTCGAGTCGCTATGTCGGCGCGATGGTTGCCGACGTGCACCGGATTCTGCTGAAGGGCGGCGTGTTCATGTACCCACCGACCGGCAAGTCACCCAATGGCAAGCTGCGGCTGATGTACGAAGCCAATCCGATGGGCATGATCATCGAACAGGCGGGCGGCAAGGCCATCGTCGCGCCCAACGCACGGGTGCTCGAAGTCGAACCGACGGACCTGCATCAGCGCACGCCTATCGTGCTCGGCAGCCCCGACGAGGTTGATCACGTTGCGGGCTTCCTGCAGGACACCGCATGCCAACCAGGGGGCGCGGAAGAAACTCCGCGCCTAAGTTGACGCAACCGTCTCGAACGCGATCAACCGCGAATCGGCACTCTGCCAACGGATTCCGCGAATCTCGGCGTACTCGCTGGACTCGTAAAAGGCTCGAACGGCCGCCATGTCCGGGAACTCGATGATGATGGTGCGGTGAGGCACCCAGCCCCCCTCGAGCACTTGCGATTCTCCTCCCACGGCGAGATACCGCCCACCGAACTTCCTGACGATCTCGGGGTTTGCAGTACGGTACCGCGCGTAGGCGTCGGGGTCGCGAACGTCGATGTCGGCAATCAGCAAGGCAGGCATATCGTCCTCCGCAACAGTTGGCCCCGGGCGCTCATGCCTCGCGAGCGAGTATCTCGAGCGCCGCGCGCTCGCCGGTCGAAGCTGCTGCCTCCATGCCGCTGTCGACGCTGCGCGTATGCTCCCCGGCCAGATGCAGCCGATGATGGGGCTTCGCCATCACATCGGCCCACGCGCCGACCTGCCCGACATTGAACACATGACGGCAGCAGGCAGACGCCGAGTGCTTTGCCCAGGAATGCACCTGCATGACTTTGAGATGTCCTCGGGTCGAAGGGCGGATCCGCCCGAGTTGATCCAGGACGAAATCGCCGACTGCGTCGGTCGGCATCTGATCGAGTCGATTGGCTGCATTGCCGTTCACCCAGCAATCGATCACGAACACCTCGCCAGCCTCGTTCGTATGCGCGAACACGCGCTCGATGGCCGTGTCCGTGAACAGGCCCGCTTCGCCGATGTCCGATTCCCAGAATGGCGAGTCGTGCTCCATGAACACTCGCACAGTATTGCCGTGCTCCGACTGTCGCACCGCATCGAACTGTGCACCGGCGAATCCCGGGTAGACATCGATGTTCCTGAGCGCCGCGAACGGCACGGCAGAAATCGCATACTTCGCGCGGTAGCGCCGACCACCCACGGTCCTCACTTCCACGCCGCCGCCGGTCATGTCGATGGACGCCACGGGCTGGTTGAGCAGCACTTCATTCTTCAGGGCTTTGGCCATGGCCTCGGGCAGGCGCTGCGTGCCTCCCGCGATCTCATGGTAGGCGAAACCCCCGGCGCTGCTGGCGTCGTACGTGGAGCGCGAATTGCTGCCGGTGTCCGCCACGCCGGCCTGCAGCGTCCGGATGTCGCGCAGGTAGGCCAGCGCGGAACCGGACGACAGATCGAAGGCATTGATCGACCGATCAATAAGGCGAATGGCCTCGTCGGAAGCTCCCCGACCGCGAAGGTACTGGGTCAGCGACACGTCGTACTGTGCATACTCCGGGGCGGTCCACTTGGCGGCATCGAGTACCGGGTTGTCGCTCGCCAGGTAGAAGAACTCGAGGGCGCCCGGCTGCACCGCTCGCTCCGCCCCCGCGGTCTTGTTTGCCTTGGACTCCGGCCAGTCTGCAGCGGACATCAGCGTATCGTTGATGTAGATCCCCATCTTCGCGTTCGCGTTCGCGTTCACCGACACCACGGGCACTTCCAACCGGGAGATCAGGTCCCGGAGGCGTCCATAGAACGGGCCGACAGTTTGCCCGCCGGCATTCACAGCTCCCACCGGCAGGTCGAACGTGCGGGTCCTGCCGCCAACGTAATGGCTCGCCTCAAGAACAATGACGCTGAAGCCCTGCTCCTCGAGGATCAGTGCCGCATTCAGGCCCGCGAGACCCGCACCGATCACGACAACATCTGCGCTCGCCGCCGCATGGGCAAGCTTGCCGAAAGCCGAACCAATCAATGATGACGCCAGACCCGCGTTGAAGCCGCGGCGACTGGTCCTGATGCGTAGTGGGTTCGACATTGCTAGTGGTCCTCACAAGGCAACCTGATGGAAGACGTCGTCATGGGTCTCGCTACTGCTTTGCAGCTCGCGCCGCATCTGCCGATTGCGCCCAGCCCTCCGGCCAGTTGCCAGCGAGTACCGACTGCGCGAAGCGGTCGAACAGCCCGGCCGTCAGCGGCGGGTCATCCTCCGCGAACATGTGGCCAAGCTTCTCGATCCAGACGAGGCGCACTGGCGCGCTCGTGAGGTAGCCGGCGTAGCGATCGGCTTCCGATCGCGGCAGAAAACCAGCACCGCCCCAAAGCACGAGTGTTGGCTGGGTGACGCGCGCGAGGATTCCAGGCGCGTCGCCAATGTTGAACTGCTTGAGCCCCGTTGCATTGTCCGGACTGCGGCCCTTCATGTTGTTCATCGAGTAGTAGCGATCCACGAGCTGTGATGTGACGACTGCCTTGTTGTAGTAAAGGCCTGAGGCCATCTGGCGCCAAAAGGCGTGGCCGCGATAGCGCTCGACGAACCACTGCCTGAGCGGATTGGGCAGCGGCTGGTTGATCGCCCCACCAGGCGCGCGCGGCAGTCCGCCGGCGTTGGCCAGCATCAGCCCGAGAACGCGGTCCGGGCGCTCGGCCGCGTCGCGATAAGCCATCGGCGCAGCGAAAGAAGTTCCGACCACGAAATAGCGATCGACGCCGAGTTGGTCGAGCAGGGTCCGGGCGATCATCAAGCGCCGTTCGATCGTGAAATCCGCTTTCTCGTCAGGACCGGTCAGGCCATAGCCGTTGATGTCGAAGCGGATCAGCCGGTACCGGCCCGACAGCTGCTCCACCCAGCCATCGTAGAAACCGAGGCTGCCGAAGTTGCCGTGCCAGAGCAGTACTGCCGGCCCTTTGCCAGTGTCCTTGTAGTGCAACCTCAGTCCATCAATGGTTGTGAACCGGGAGTCTGCTGCCGTGTAGGCGGCCTCCACGGTGGCCCGGCTCGGATTCCAGACCTGGAACTCGATCGACAGTGCTGCCAGCGCAATCAGGCTCAGCAAGACACCCAGCCCCAGCGTCCAACGCATCGAATGGCCCTCGTCAAATGGCAATCGAGTTGCGACTCGCGACGCTAAGCGTCCCCCGCCCGCGCTGTCAATTGCATTGTGCAGCCACTGTCATCAGCAAAGCGCATGGCCGCAGGCAACGGATGGGCTTGCGCGTTTTCGCCACGTCACTATGCTGACCGAAGCTGGTTACTCCAGCAAAGGATCCTGGAGCAAGCTTGCATGGGCGCCGCAATAGATCAGCTGCCAGTAAGGCTCAAGATAGCGTGGGGCACCGGCGCGCTGGGGGCCGCCGTGCTGATGAACAGCGTGACGATCCTGATCCTGTACTACCTGGTCAGCGTCGTCCGGCTTGATCCTGGCCTTGCTGGCACGCTGGTGTTCGTCTCCAAACTCTTCGATGTAGCAACCGATCCCCTGATGGGCATAATCAGCGATCGCGCCCGCTTCCGCGCTGGACGTCGACGGCCGTTCCTGGTCACCGGCGCGTTCCTGTCGGCCGTCTCTTTCGCGATGCTGTTCACGATCCCGCAGTTCGACCGCGAGAGCTTCACCGCAGCCTACGTGCTCGGTGTGCTTATTCTCTACACGCTCGGTTACACGATCTTCAATGTGCCGTACATCGCGATGCCGGCCGAGATGACCGACGGGTACCACGAACGCTCGTCGCTCCACTCCTATCGCGTCGTGGCCATCTCCATCGGTTCGTCGATTGCCGGCGCGCTGGCGCCGATCCTGCTGCAGGTCTTCGGCGAGGGACGAGAAGCCTACCGGATCATTGCGATCCTCTTCGCCGCGATCATCTTTGCCTCGATGGTCTACTGCTACTTTGGAACGCGCGAAGCGCGCTTTACGTTTGGCACGAAATCCGCGCACAACGTTCGCGGGCAGATTCGCCTGCTGCTGACCAACGAGCCGTTCATGTGGCTGATCGCAACCAAGGCGCTGCAGTTGCTCGGCATCGCCAGCGTCGGGGCGACGACACTGTTCTTCATCACCGCCTATTTGCGGATTCCGCTCGCGAACCTCGGCGTTTTCGCACTGATCAACACGGTCGTCACCGTCCTGATGATGCCCGTGTTCGTGTACCTCTCGAAACGCATCGGCAAACGCAACGGCTACCTGGTGTCGACAGCCATCTTCGCCGTCTATTGCCTGAGCTGGCTGCCGGCCGGGCCGGACGATCCGCTGATCTGGTACTACGCGCGCGCCGTGCTGGTCGGCATCTGCCTCGGCGGCAACATCCTGCTCGCGAATTCAATGCTGACCGACACGATCGACCTGGACGCGCGCCGCAGCGGGATGCGCCGCGAAGGCATCTACGCGGCCATGTACAGTTTTGTCGAAAAGACGGCGGGAGCCTTTGGGCCGTTGCTGGTCGGCTGGATCCTGCAGTTCGTCGGCTTCAACCGCGACCTGCCCCGAGACGCGGTACAGGAGCCCCAGGTGCTGTTCGGCATCCTGATGGGCGTGTCATTGATTCCGGCCGTGCTGGCGATCCTGAGCATGATCACGCTGGCGTTCTATCGGCTTGATCAGGATATGCTTCGGGATGCAGTTGTCGAGCCCGTCGCTGAACCGGCGGCCGTGCCGGTCACTGGGAGCGGAGTGCCATGAAAGAAGTTACAACTATGCGCAAACCGATTGAAGCGGGCTCAACAGCCCAGGAAAACGTCTCCCGCCGAGCTGTGCTGAAAGGCGCCGCGGCCGCCGCACTGCTGCTGGGTCTGCGCACCGATGGCTCGGTCTTCGCGGCCGAACCGGGCGGAAGCGGCCGCTTCAGTGCCTTCCTGGAGATCACCCCCGAGGGGTCGATCCGCATTACGACGCCGACGACGGAACTGGGCCAGGGCATCCATTCCAATCTGCCGCGCATCGTCGCCGAGGAGCTCGACGCCGACTGGGCTGACGTCGAAGTCGTGATGCCGCACGCCGATGCTGCCTTCGCCAGCCCGATTACAGGCCGCCATCGCACGGCCAACAGCGAATCAGTCAAGATTTACTACGAACAGCTGCGCAGCATCGGCGCCTCGGCGCGCGAGATGCTGTGCGCGGCAGCCGCCCGTCAATGGGGCGTGCCACAGGAAGAGTGCTTGACGGAGGCTAGCCGGGTCCGACACAGCGCGAGCGGGCGCGAAGCCACGTACGCGAGCCTTGCCGAGTCTGCCGCAGCGTTGCCGGTACCAAAGGAGCCGCGCAAGAAGCGCGCCGAGGACTTCAAGCTGATCGGCCGCTCGATCGCGCGCAAGGGCCTGTCAGACAAGGTCAGCGGCAAGACCATTTTCGGCATCGATGTCGCCGTGCCGGGCATGTTGCACGCGGCGCTGCGCATGCCGCCCCAGGCCGGGGCCGGCGTCAAGCGCTTCGATCCTGATTCGGTCCTGAAGCTCCCTGGCGTCGTCGCGGCAGTCGGGGTCGATGGTGGCGTAGCAGTCATCGCCGACACGTTCTGGAGAGCACGAAACGCCGCCGCTGCTCTCGACGTCGAGTTCACACCGGGACCGGCCGCCGGCCTCGACTCCGAGGCGATGCGCGCGACGCTGCGCTCCCGGCTTGACGATGACGCAGCCGCGTTGGCGTTTCCGGATATCGACACCCAGGTCGAGCCGCCAGCAACGCGGCCTCTCGATCGCAAGGCCACTGAGCAGGCGCTCGCGAACGCGCGCAGGACGCTGACGGTCGAGTACGAAGTCCCGCACCTCGCGCACCTGACGCTCGAACCCATGGTCAGCACGGCAATGGTCACTGCAGACACCTGCCACATCTGGGCCCCCAGCCAGCAACCGGATCGGGGCCGCGAGGCGGCCGCGAAGATCACGGGACTGCCGCTCGAGAAAGTGCGCATGGACATCACCTTTGCGGGCGGCGGGTTCGGCCGCAAATGGGAGCTGGATTTCCTGCGCCAGTCGGTGCAGGCAGCGGCCGCGGTGCCGGGCCGAGCAGTCAAGCTGACTTGGACTCGCGAGCAGGATGTCCAGCACGACTACTACCGACCCGCCTACGTTGCCCGAAGCCGCATCGCGCTCGGCAATGACGGCATCGAAGGGATGCACAGTCGCATCGCCGGTCAGTCGGTGTGGCGCTTCCAGGGGCGGCCCGAGATCCCGGGCATGGCAGACCCCACCGCAGCGGCATTGCTGATCTACGACATCTACGACTTTCCGAACAAGTACATCGACTACGTCGATGCGCCGTGGAGCATTCCGGTCGGACTCTGGCGTTCGGTCACGCTGTCACAGAACTCGTTCTTCGCGGAGTCGGCGATCGATGAGGCAGCCATCGCGCTCGGTCGTGATCCTTTCGAGTTTCGGCATGCGATGCTCGAAAGACATCCGCGCATCCGCAACGTGCTCGAAGCCGCTGCCCGCCGCGCCGATTGGGCGAAGCCCCTGCCCAAGGGCCGCGGCCGCGGCATCGCCGTCAGCGCAGGGTTCGGATCCGTATGCGCGCAGGTCGTCGAGGTCTCGATCAAGAATGACCGCCTGCGCGTGCACAAGATCACCTGCGCCTTCGACTGCGGACAGCAGATCGATCCCGGAATGATCGGGGCGCAGCTCGAGGGCGGCATCGTTTTCGGGCTATCCGCTGCGCTGCGCGGCGACATCACGTTCCGCGATGGCGCGGTCGTCGAAAGCAACTTCCACGACCAGCCGATCCTTCGCATCAACGAGATGCACGACATCGCAATCGAACTGATCGACAGCAGCGCCGCACCGGGCGGCGCCGGCGAAGCAGCCGTGCCGCCGGTCGCCCCGGCGCTGACCAATGCGATCTTTGCCGCGAGCGGCAAGCGCATCAGGCGCCTGCCGCTATCAGCCAGCGGCCTGCAACTGGACGCCTAGAACGAGTAGCTGACCCGCAATCCGATGTCACGCTTGTCCGGTGCCTCCACCGCGAAACCGGATGCAAAGGTAAAATTGCCCAACGGCAGGGCGGAGAAGAGCGACTGGCCCGCCTCATTGTTGACAACCGTCCGCGACGCGTAGTTCCAGGTGTCGTCATCGAACAGGTTCGTCACGAACAGCTCGAGCGCGAGGTTGTCTCGCTCCAGACCGACCCGGGCGTTGACGCGGGAGTAGCTGTCCGATTTGACGATGTTGGCGATCGTGTCCCAGGTGCTGCCTGTGTAGGTCATGTCACCACGGATGGACCACTTCCAGCCATTGCTCAGAACACCACGGTACGTGGAATTCAGTGATCCGGTGGTGCGCGGCTGGCGGGCGAACTCGTTGCCTGCCCACTGCGTCGCGCCGACGGACACGTTGGTGGGGCTGGCGCCCGGCGCCTGTCCGCCAGCGATATTGCGCAGCAGACCTGCCTCGCCCCAGCGGGTCAGCTCGCTCTTGTTGATGCCGATCGCGCCGCCGATGTCCCAGTTGTCTTTCACCAGTGCCGTGGCCTCGAGCTCCAGACCACGCACGGTGGCACTGCCCTGGGTCGTGATGCCCGGAACGATGAACGGCGTCGGGTTGGTTTCTGAAGTCGCCGGCAGCACGAGCGCCGAAGACGCCTTGGCGTTCGACCACTTCATCTCGTAAAGCGCAACGCTGTAACGCAGACGGCCATCGAGCAAGGTCTGTTTGCTGCCGATCTCGTAGCTGTCGAGCTTGTCGGAATCCAGAACAGCCTGGACATCCGGCACGATCTGGCGGATCAGGTTCTGCCGGAACGGCGTCTGGTTCGTGAAGCCGACGTTGTTGGCGCCCGGCAGCACGCCCACGGACCAGCTCGCATAGGCGTTCCAGTCGTCGCTGATCTTGTAGGTCGCGATGACGCGCGGCATGTTGTCCTTCCAGACCTCTTCCACCGGCACGGCGGGGAATGTCGGCAGAAGCTGGGCGCCGGAAGTCGATGCGTCCTCCTGACGCCGGAACTCAGCGGTCAGTGTCAGTTTCTCCAGCACGTCCCAGTCGACGGAGCCATACAGCGCCTTGACCGTCGCGAACTCGTTTCCGGTTAGCGGGTTGACGCTGATCTGCTGCGAGGTCTGCACGACGCTGTTGAGCGGCTGGAACGGCAGCAGTCTCGAGCGCCATTGTCCGGAGCCACCGCCGCCATAATTGCCCTCGAGACTGGACTGGAAATAGGTCGCTCCAACCAGCCAACGGAGCTTCTGGGTCTGCGCCGAGGCGAGACGCAGCTCGTAGGTCCGGGTACTGGAAACGACGGGCACGTAGGCAAAGCTGCCATCGGATCTGGTGCGATCGCCGTCGAATGCCAGCACCTGTCGGTTGCCCTGCCAGCCATAGTTGAAGGCGAGTTCAACGCCGTTGCCGAACTCGTAATCGGCCTGCAGATTGACTGAACTCATCCGGCGCAGCAGCCCCAGCCGCTCGATCCTCGGAACGCGATCAAAGAGCACAAAGCCGAGCGAGTTGTTGACGAAAGCATTGGACAAGCCGTTCGGGTTGCCGAGAGCCGCAAGCGTCGGACCGACCAGACTCGTCTGCGTCGAGACAATCCCCTCGCCAAGCTGGCTGATCCCGGGGATGCGGTCGCAGAAATACGGCACCGTGATGTTGAAGCCGCGCTGGCCTGCGGTGTTCTGGCCCTTGTCGATGAAGCGACCTCCGCAGGTGTCGCCAATCTCGGTGGGCGACAGGTTGATGACGGTACCGGGACCATCATCGTCCTCCTGCCAGGCACCGCGCAGCCGGATCGAAAGCCCCTCTGTGGGCGTCGCGAACAGCGATGCGGAAATGGACTTGGTACTTTCCTCGCCGAGCTTGCCGCCGTCTGCAGCCGTGTAGTGGCCGGCTTTGTCACGCTGGCGCAGCGATATCCGCCCCGACAATCTTCCTGGCAACAGCGGGCCCTCGAGGCTCGCCGTCAGGTCGCTGCTGCCCCGATCGGTCGCCGAGGCGCCCACCTTGCCGGCGAACTCGTCTCCCGGAGTCATGGAAATAAAGTTGATCGCGCCGGCGAAAGTATTGCGGCCGAAATAGGCATTCTGCGGACCGCGCAGCACTTCGACGCGCTCGATATCGGCGGTGTTGATCGCGTTCACGCCCAGCAGCACGTAGTTGCCGTCGAGAAACACGGCACCGACCTGGGTGCGGGGCACCGGGAAGGTGTTCTGCAGTCCGCGAAACGTCAGATTCGGATTGAAGCGGCCGGTCCCCGCACCGCCGGTCGTCTGCAAGGTGATGTTCGGTGCGATGCGTGCGATATCGCGTACGTCATAAGCGTCGGCGGCCTCGATCTGCTCAGCCGTCAGGGCGGTCATCGAGATCGGGATGTCCTGCAGCGACTCTTCGCGTTTACGCGCCGTCACCGTGACCTCCTCAAGCCGCCCCGACGCGGAACTATCCTGCGCCGCACTACCCTGTGCGAGGGACCCATCGGCCGCCATGGCAAGCGCCAGTGTGCTGGCGCCGACTACGACCGCCTTGTTCAAGAACTTGCTCATGACTCCGCTCCCTATTTTGTTGTCGATCGAAAACCCAACGCTGCGCAAAGGTAAATTCTGCTGGTCGGCCTGGCCCGTCCAATGCAAAGCGCAACTGTGGTCATGCGTTTTATTTATAGCGTGCTGCTGGAATCTCCCGGGAGTCAGAGGTCGCGCGCGACACGAAAACCAAAACTGGAGCTGTTCTGCTCCGCCGGATCACGGCCGCGAAAGGTGAATCGCTGACGGTCCACCGTTGTCATCCACGCCCCGCCCTTGACGGCGCGTCGGTCGCAAACCTTATCGGTGACCGCCGAGCCGTCGGTCGGCGCATCATCAGGATAGGGCATGACATGACAATCCGAGGCCCACTCCCAGACGTTGCCGGACATGTCGAACAGACCAAAGGCGTTCGGCTTGAACGAGCCCACTGGCGCCACCTGAGCGTGACCGTCGTCGCAACGTGCGGCCGTGAGCTGGGCATTGGGAGAGCGCTTCTTTGCCGAGATATCGAAGACGTTGGCGTAATCGCAGGCACGCTCGTCTTGCTCGCCCCACGTATACGCCTCCGCGTTGCCCGCGCGTGCCGCGTATTCCCACTCTGCTTCAGTCAGCAAGCGGTAGGTCGCGCCACTCTTCTGCGAAAGCCACTGCACATAGGCCAGGGCTGCGTTCCAGTTGACGCAGGCGGCAGGTTCGCTGGGTAACGGCGTGCGGCCGTAACCCGGGTCAAGCCAACCGAGCTTCGTGAGGAATTCGGCATTCCAGCCGTCCCACAGGAAGCAGCCCTCATCTGGCTTGTAGCCGGTCGCTGCGATGAAAGCCCCATACTGCGCGTTGGTGACCTCGAACCGGCCGACGGCGAACGAACGGGCAATGGTGACGACCCGCTCGGGACCCTCGTAACGCCGGATTTCGCCGTCTCGCAGCGGCTCTGCGCCGTCCCAGCCCATCTTGAAACTTCCGGGCGGAACCACGACGACTTCCGGGCAGACATCGCATTCCTTGATGATGGAGCCCGCTATCTGAGCCTGCGTCGCGCAGGCGGTCAGCGACAGCACGACGCCCAAGGGGGCCAATCGCAGAAATGTTTTCATCGACATCTAATCACTCCTTGAAAGCGGGGGGGCGGGCTTTGGCGCATAAGTTGATCCGGATTGACGAGTCGGTCAAGCTACCCAGATTGAGGAATGCCACCATGCCCAGCGATGACACCACAAGATTGGCCACGCCGCGCCGGTTGATTCCGGATGAGAATCCGGAAGTCAGTCGCTTGTCCGCAATGGTATTGGCTTTGCTCGGAGAGCTGACGATCACGCGGGAGCGACTCGATACCGTCGAGCGCTTGCTGCAAGCGGCAAACCTGCTGCGACAGGCCGACATCGAAGCCTTCGATCCGGGCGGGCAGGCCTCGATCGAACGCGAGAAGCTGAGGAAACGTCAGATTGGCAAGGTGCTGCGTCCCTTGCAGCTGGATGCCGAGAAAGCCGTCGCCAAGGTTCAGCAAAAGGCGGCGGACGCTGATGCGGTTCTGGAAGAAGAGGTCACGAAATGAGCCACCCGATGATGCCCGAAGCCACGCACGACGAACGTGCGGAGCAGTACTTCATTCGCGATCTGAAGATCTGGATCGGCGAGCACGTCGACCCACTACAGCGGCAGCTGGTCGAAGCGACCAGCGCGTCCGTGCCGGATTCGGCCGGTCTCGACATCGGCCCGCTGCGCAAGAAGCTCCTTGAGCATGATACCTACCGCTCATGGATCAGTATTCGGCGCACATCGCAAGAAATGATGTGGGACGCCGTGGGTTCCTCGATCGACCGACAACTCGACGAGTTGACGGCGAAAGCGACGATCAAGCAGCCTCGCGGTTCAGTCACGCTGAACCCCGCTTTCAAGCCGCCGCGTTACATCGCAGCCATGGACGTGCACATGATGCCCGGTGGGTATACGCACGATCGGGGCGACGGCGATATCCGCCAGGGCGCCCTGATTGATCGCGGCGGCGCAGTCTACATGCTCGGTCGCAACGGCGGCCTAATGAATGACGTACGTGGACACACGACGGCTCAGCACCTGTTCGAGGTCTATCCGGACCTTGAGCCGCAGCGAATCCTCGACCTCGGCTGTGCGATTGGCGCCAGCACCGTCGCCGTCGCGAGCTACTTCCCGGACGCGCAGGTTTATGGAGCAGATGTCGGTGGCGCGATGCTGCGCTATGCACACGCCCGCGCCGAGCATCTGGGTCAGCGTGTGCACTATGTCCAGGCGGATGCAGAACGCACCGACTTCCCTGACGAGTCTTTCGACTTCGTCTTCTCCTGCGTCCTCTTGCATGAGACGTCGAAAGCAGCCACTCGCAAGATCTTCGCCGAGTGCCATCGTCTGCTGAGACCAGGCGGCGTCGTGATCCACTGCGAGGTTCCCCCGATGGAGGGCCTCGGAGTCTGGGGTAAGGTCATCGGCGACTTCGAGTCCCTCTACAACAACGAGCCGTTCTGGAGAGGCGTTCAGAAGCTGGATATGGTTGCTCTGATGCAAGAGGCTGGCTTCGATGACGTGAAGCGAGGATTTCAATCTGCAACCGCAGCCGCATCGCGAACGGCGGCAAAAGGCTTCTCCGATCGCAGCGCCGGCGTCTTCCGCTCCTGGTTGATGGTTTCGGCACGAAAATAGCCTCGGCTCACCGACACAATGCCGTTGGTCAGTACAGGTAACCCATCTCGCGGGCCTCGCGCTGCAGCGACTCGCGATGCGCTGGATGGGCGATCGCGATCAGCGCGCGTGCCCGCTCGGCGATGCTTCGGCCGCGTAGCTCCGCGACGCCGTACTCGGTCACGATCTTGTCGACCGTGTTCTTCGGCGTTGTGACGACCGTGCCTGCACCGAGTCGAGACACGATCCGCGACAGCCGGCCATCGTTGGTCGTTGAACGACAGACGATGAACCCCTGCCCGCCTTCCGAGAACATCGCGCCCTGTGCGAAATCGGCCTGCCCGCCGGACGACGACCAGTAGCGCCCGCCGATGGTCTCCGACGCGCATTGCCCCAGCAGATCGACCTCGACCGTCGCATTGATCGACACGAAGCCGGGTTCCATTGCGATGCGGCGCGGATCGTTGACATAGGTCGCCGGCCAGAACTCGACGACAGGGTTGTCTGCAACAAAGTCATACAGTCGCTGCGTGCCGAGTGCGAACGAGCCGATTGTCTTGGTTCGGTTCAGACGCTTGCGCACACCGGTCGCGATCCCCGCCTCGATCAGGTCGATGATGCCATCCGAAATCAGCTCTGTGTGAATGCCAAGGTCGTGATGCCCAGTGAGCTTCGCCAGGATCGCATTCGGGACTGCGCCGATGCCCATCTGGATCGTGGCGCCATCGGGGATCCGCTCGGCGACCAGCGCCGCGATCCGTTGGTCCTCGTCTGTTGGCTGGCGCGGGGGCACTTCAATGAGTGGCGTGTCGCGCTCGATCCAGCCGCTGACCTGGGAAAGGTGCAACTGATTGCGACCGAAGGTCCGTGGCATCCGCGCATTCGCTTCGACAAAAAAGCGGGCACGCCCGATCCAGCTCGCCGCGTAGTCCGCACCGGTCCCCAGCGACACATAGCCGTGCCGGTCCGGCGGCGACACGCAGGCGAGCACCAAAGGCTCGTGACAACGCTGACGTTGTAGTGGATACACGTCGCTGAAGTGGCAGGGAACCAGGTCGATCTCGCCGGCCGCGAACCGCGGTCGGGTCACATGCGACAGGAAATACGACACGTGCCGCAGCCGCTCGCCATGCACGCCGTGCAGGTAGGGCCGATCACGCAGCACATGCATTTGATGCACGCGTACACGCTCGAGTCGGCCCGCGCGGCGCTCCACAGCGTCGAGCAGCGCGACCGGCTCGCCATTGGCGATAGGCACGATCAGATCGGTGCCGGGCCCGATCAGATCAATCACAGCCTCCGCGGTGGTCGGCGCAGGCAGTCGATCAGCCGAAGGGCGCGACACCGAACAGTGATCCGTGCCAGTGGAACGCAAACATCCAGAACAGCGCAAGGCCGCCGACGATCGCGATCGCATCGTTGAGCTTGGTCTGGGGCGCGCTCGGTATCGCGCGCGCCGGACGGCGCTTCAGCGAAATCCGGTCCGCCACGGCCCACGCGAGCAGACCACCAAACAGCACGATGTCCGCAGCCATGCCGTTCGCGAGCAGGTGCGCGACGGCCCAAAGCTTGGTCGCAACCAGCATCGGATGCTTGGTCACGGCCTTGATCCGCCCGGGCAGATAGGTCGCCAGCAGCAGCACAAACACTGGCACCATCAGCAACACCGCGACATGTCGCAGCCAGGTCGGCGGGATGTACACCACTATTGGCTCGAGGCGCGCCGCGGCGTAGCCACGCACGATCAGTATAAAGCCGATCACCGCGACGACGGCGTAGATCAGCTTCCACGGTATGTCACCCAGACGCGCAGCGACGCCATTGCGCCAGCCGGGGGCAACGATCGAAACAGAGTGGATGCCCAGAAAAATCACCATCCCGAGAATCAGGGTCGTCATGTCAGTTCATCCGCCATGTCACCCGGACCACAGCGTAGTCGAATCGGGCGAAGGTGTAGAGATTGTCGTTGTCGGCGCCGCCATCGAGGAACCGGTAGCCAGCGCTGAGCAACAACTGTGGCGAAACCTCATAGCCGACCTGTAGCGAAGCGTCTATCGCCCGTCCCTGCGGTGCTGCCAGGCCCTCGAAGTCGAACACGGCGCGCCAGCGCGGCGCAAAGCGCCACTCGCCTTCGAGTGCCAGCAGCGGCACGAGGCCGGTGTCGGTCTTGCGACGGGTCAAGGCTCCCTGACGCAGTTCGATTTCGGCATCGCGCACTTTGACCGTGCCGCCGAACTGCCAGCTCCAGCGTTCGCTGTCATGAAAGACATAGCGGTAGCTGGCCCGATACGAATCGAAACGGTAACGGGCCTGCACATTGCCGGCCGCAAAGCTCGTGCCCTGGAATACGATCGGTGCATTGCTCGTGCCGGTTTCGTCGACGCGCAGCGGCGCAGCGAGGAACCTCAGCCGGTGTTGTTCCGACAGGGGCCAGTCGAGCACCAGACGGACCGCCGGAACCGGTCCGTCGCCAGTGATATCGTCGAGCGCAAAGCGGGTGTTTGGCGCTTCATTGGGCACCTGCGCGGTATTGCGCTGCTGCCAGGCACCGCCCAGCTCGACAGCCAGCGTAGGGCGCGGAATCGCTGCGATCGCGACTGGCGCAGCAACAACAATCACAACCAGCGCGCAGAAGGCTCCCTTGAACATGCTTGATTCATCCATGGCGCGGGAATTTCCGCGTCAGGAATTCTCGCACACACCGAGCGCCGGCTCGGGACCCGGCTTGGACGCGCGCGACTCTTTCTGGCCACGCGCCCGCTCGAGCGCCGCCACACGGCGTCGCAGGTCCGACGCACCGCGCGCCGATGCGGTGTTTTTCAAGTATTCGTTCAGCGGCAGCGCCGGCAGCGAAGCGTAGGCACCGGGCGCAGAGATGCTCTTGACGACACCCGCTCGGTGCACCAGCACGACATCGTCACAGATCTCGATATGATCGATGATACCGGTCTGGCCGCTGGTCATGACGCGGTTGCCGATCCGGGTTGATCCGGCCACGCACAGCATGGCCGTCAGCAGGCAGTCCTCGCCGATCGTGACGTTGTGAGCCACATGGCAGAGGTTGTCGAGCTTGGTACCCGCACCAATGCGCGTCTCGTGATAGGTCGCCCGGTCGATGCAGCAGTTTGCGCCAACCCTGACCCGATCCTCGAGCACGACCACGCCTGTCTGCGGAATAGGATGGCTACGTCGCTGTGAGTCCTCGGCAAAGCCAAACCCTTCTGAGCCGATGATGCTCCCCGAGCCAACCTGCACGGTATCGCCGAGGCGCGAGGCATAGCCGATCACCGCTGCCGGAAAGATCACGCAGTCTGCGCCAATCACGACATCGTGTTCAACGACGGCGCCTGCCATGATCCGGCTGCGCGCCCCGATACGGGTGCGAGCGCCGACCACTGCGCGCGGCTCAACGACGACCTCAGGAGCAAGCTCGGCGCTGGGATCGACGAACGCTGCCGGATGAACCCCACGCCAGGCGGAAGCGACGAAGTCTCGCCCGGCGTAGCGGGCCTTGATCAGCGCGTGGGCCAGCGGCACGTTGCTGGCAACCAGCACCGCTGAACAGCCGAGTTCAGCCACCGCGTCGCACAGCTTGGCAGTCGTGACGACCGCTGCGGGCCGACGCGCCGCGAGCAGCGGCAGGAAACGTGGTTTGTCGAGAAAGACCAGATCCGAGGGGCCGGCAGCCTCCAGCGACGCAATGCCGCCGATCACGCGATCGGCGTCCTCGCTGCGAACCAGCGCGAGACCCGGAGCCTCAAACTCCTGAACGAGGGCGGCGAGCGTGATCATCGGTGGGGCTCCCGTGCGGCCTCGATGGGGCCGCTGCCGGGAAGTTAGCACCTTCGCGAGGCAAAAAAAGAAAAAGCCCCCGGAGTGATCGCTTGCGCGAGCTCCGGGGGCTTCGTCATTTAGGACCCTGGCGGTGACCTACTCTAGCGTTGCAACAGGCAAAACTACCATCGGCGCAGAGCGTTTTCACTTCCGAGTTCGAAATGGGATCGGGTGGTTCCCGCTCGCTATGGCCGCCAGGGAAACTGGTTGCGGTGTACGGACCCGACCTGTTTGGGTCGGGTCCGCACGCCACGAATCTGAAAGTTTCTTGCGATGACGCTGACGCATTCCAGGCGGACGTTGTATTCGTCCCGGATCGTCGCGTTCGCGTGGATCAGTCCACGCACACTCTTTCGTCTGCGTCAGCAAACTACTTGAGGTTATATGGTCAAGCCTCACGGGCAATTAGTACCGGTTAGCTGAGATCATTACTGACCTTACACACCCGGCCTATCAACCACATAGTCTTTGTGGGCCCTTCAGGGGAATCGAGTTCCCAGGGAGATCTAGTCTTGGGGGGGGCTTCCCGCTTAGATGCTTTCAGCGGTTATCCCGTCCGTATATAGCTACCCGGCAGTGCCACTGGCGTGACAACCGGAACACCAGAGATACGTCCATCCCGGTCCTCTCGTACTAAGGACAGCTCACCCTCAAATCTCCAACGGCTACGGAAGATAGGGACCAAACTGTCTCACGACGTTTTGAACCCAGCTCGCGTACCACTTTAATCGGCGAACAGCCGAACCCTTGGGACCTGCTACAGCCCCAGGATGTGATGAGCCGACATCGAGGTGCCAAACTCCTCCGTCGATGTGGACTCTTGGGAGGAATAAGCCTGTTATCCCCGGAGTACCTTTTATCCGTTGAGCGATGGCCCTTCCATACAGAACCACCGGATCACTATGACCTGCTTTCGCATCTGCTCGACATGTACGTCTCGCAGTTAAGCACCCTTATGCCATTGCACTCTATGCGCGATGACCGACCGCGCTGAGGGTACCTTTGCACTCCTCCGTTACTCTTTGGGAGGAGACCGCCCCAGTCAAACTACCCACCATACATTGTCCCCAACCCGGATGACGGGCCAAGGTTAGAACTCCGAAATTATCAGGGTGGTATTTCAACGTTGCCTCCACGAAAGCTAGCGCTCCCGCTTCAAAGGCTCCCACCTATCCTACACAGACAAGTTCAAAGTTCAGTGTAAAGCTGTAGTAAAGGTTCACGGGGTCTTTCCGTCTTTCCGCAGCTACGCCGCATCTTCACAGCGATTTCAACTTCACTGAGTCTCGGGTCGAGACAGTGTGGCCAGCGTTACGCCATTCGTGCAGGTCGGAACTTACCCGACAAGGAATTTCGCTACCTTAGGACCGTTATAGTTACGGCCGCCGTTTACCGGGGCTTCGATCAAGAGCTTCGCCTTGCGGCTGACCCCATCAATTAACCTTCCGGCACCGGGCAGGCGTCAGACCCTATACATCCACTTACGTGTTCGCAGAGTCCTGTGTTTTTGGTAAACAGTCGCAGCCACCGATTACCTGCGGCCTCTCGTCGCTTCATAAAGTAAATCTACTAACGACAAAAGGCATACCTTCTCCCGAAGTTACGGTATCAATTTGCAGAGTTCCTTAACCCGAGTTCTCTCAAGCGCCTTGGGAGGTTATCTCCCCACCCACCAGTGTCGGTTTACGGTACGGACAGTTATCACCTGAAGCTTAGAGGCTTTTCCTGGAAGCGTGGCGTCAGTGACTTCGGGAACCGAGGTTCCTTCGTACTCACTTCTTGGGATTAACGACCCTCCGGATTTGCCAAGAGGATCTCCCTACGAGCTTGAACAACACTGCTGTTGCCCACCTAGCCTTCTCCGTCACCCCATCGCAGTGATACCTGGTGCAGGAATATTGACCTGCTTTCCATCGATTACGCCTTTCGGCCTCACCTTAGGATCCGACTCACCCTGAGCCGATTAACGTAGCTCAGGAAACCTTGGGTTTTCGGCGAACGGGTTTTTCACCCGTTTTAACGTTACTCATGTCAGCATTCGCACTTCTCATACCTCCAGCGCACCTCACAGTGCACCTTCGCAGGCCTAGAGAACGCTCCCCTACCACTTGCACTTGCGTGCAAATCCATAGCTTCGGTGCTCGGCTTAGCCCCGTTACATCTTCCGCGCGAGCCGACTAGACCAGTGAGCTATTACGCTTTCTTTAAAGGATGGCTGCTTCTAAGCCAACCTCCTGGCTGTCTATGCCTTCTCACATCGTTTACCACTTAGCCGAAACTTTGGGACCTTAGCTGATGGTCTGGGTTGTTGCCCTCTTCACGACGGACGTTAGCACCCGCCGTGTGTCTCCCGAGCTGTACTTCTGGGTATTCGGAGTTTGCATGGAGTTGGTAGGCCGAGGTGGCCCCCTTCTCCAAACAGTGCTCTACCCCCCAGAGTAATACTCGAGGCACTACCTAAATAGTTTTCGGGGAGAACCAGCTATCGCCAGCCTTGATTAGCCTTTCACTCCTATCCACACGTCATCGACGCACTATTGCAACAGTGGTTCGTTCGGGCCTCCAACCAGTGTTACCTGGTCTTCACCCTGCACATGGATAGATCGGCTGGCTTCGGGTCTATTCCCAGCGACTGTGACGCCCGATTAAGACTCGGTTTCCCTACGGCTCCCCTATTTGGTTAGCCTCGCCACTGAAAATAACTCGCTGACCCATTATACAAAAGGTACGCAGTCACCCTTGCGGGCTCCTACTGCTTGTACGCATACGGTTTCAGGTTCTATTTCACTCCCCTAACCGGGGTTCTTTTCGCCTTTCCCTCACGGTACTGGTTCACTATCGGTCGGTAGAGAGTATTTAGCCTTGGAGGATGGTCCCCCCATGTTCAGGCAGGATTGCACGTGTCCCGCCTTACTCTTTGTCAGTCATCGGATTGTGCTTTCGTGTACAGGGCTATCACCTTCTATGGCCAGCCTTTCCAGACTGTTCCGCTAGCACTCACCGACTTACCCTGACTGGGCTGGTCCCCTTTCGCTCGCCACTACTAAGGGAATCTCGGTTGATTTCTATTCCTCCGGTTACTGAGATGTTTCAATTCACCGGGTTCGCTCCAGGCACCTATTTATTCAGTGACTGGTACCACTTGCGTGGTGGGTTTCCCCATTCGGACATCGCCGGATCGAAGCTTGTTTGCCAGCTCCCCGACGCTTATCGCAGGCTACTACGTCCTTCATCGCCTTCTACCGCCTAGGCATCCACCGTATGCGCTTATTCACTTGACCATATAACCTCAAGGAGTTTGAGGATATGGAGCTGATTCACATTGCGAACGCGACAATCTCAAGAGACAAATAAAATCATTCGCTTGAAAATCATCAGCGTCAAAACAAAAAACTTTCCAGATTTTTAAATAGCAGACGCCGCCGTGAAGACGACATCAAACTTGTAGTTTCGCAGGCGCGGCGAGAGGTGGTGGAGCCAAGCGGGATCGAACCGCTGACCTTCTGGATGCAAACCAGACGCTCTCCCAGCTGAGCTATGGCCCCATAGCTATGGCAACATAACAGCTGTACTGGTGGGTCTGGCAGGAGTTGCACCTGCGACCTCACCCTTATCAGGGGTGCGCTCTAACTAACTGAGCTACAGACCCGGGTGTACAACCAGGGCCGAGTGCAGCCCAGCTGCTAAGGCCGACGCCTTGCGAATGAGCAGGTAACTTGTGTTGGGAACTCGCGCCAATTGTCATTGAAGACAGTGTCTTTTTGGACGCGATCTCTTTAAAGGAGGTGATCCAGCCGCACGTTCCCGTACGGCTACCTTGTTACGACTTCACCCCAGTCATTGACCACACCGTGGTAGGCGCTCTCCTTACGGTTAAGCTACCTGCTTCTGGTGCAACCAACTCCCATGGTGTGACGGGCGGTGTGTACAAGACCCGGGAACGTATTCACCGCAGCAATGCTGATCTGCGATTACTAGCGATTCCAACTTCATGAAGTCGAGTTGCAGACTTCAATCCGGACTACGACAGATTTTCTGGGATTTGCTCCCCGTCACCGGTTGGCTTCCCTCTGTTTCTGCCATTGTAGCACGTGTGTAGCCCTGGCCATAAAGGCCATGATGACTTGACGTCATCCCCACCTTCCTCCGGTTTGTCACCGGCGGTCTCCTTAGAGTTCCCAACTTAATGATGGCAACTAAGGACAAGGGTTGCGCTCGTTGCGGGACTTAACCCAACATCTCACGACACGAGCTGACGACAGCCATGCAGCACCTGTCTCATGGTTCCTTGCGGCACTCCCGCATCTCTGCAGGATTCCATGGATGTCAAGGCCAGGTAAGGTTCTTCGCGTTGCATCGAATTAAACCACATGCTCCACCGCTTGTGCGGGTCCCCGTCAATTCCTTTGAGTTTCAACCTTGCGGCCGTACTCCCCAGGCGGAGGACTTAGCGCGTTAGCTGCGACACTGAAAGGCTAACCCTTCCAACGTCTAGTCCTCATCGTTTATGGCGTGGACTACCAGGGTATCTAATCCTGTTTGCTCCCCACGCTTTCGTACCTGAGCGTCAATGTTCGACCAGGAAGCCGCTTTCGCCACTGATGTTCCTTCCGATATCTACGCATTTCACCGCTACACCGGAAATTCCGCTTCCCTCTTCGACATTCTAGCCATGCAGTCTCGAATGCAATTCCCAGGTTGAGCCCGGGGATTTCACACCCGACTTACATGACCGCCTACGCACGCTTTACGCCCAGTAATTCCGATTAACGCTTGCACCCTCTGTATTACCGCGGCTGCTGGCACAGAGTTAGCCGGTGCTTTTTCTTTGGGTTAAGTCAGTTCCCAGACGTATTAGGTCTGAGCGTTTCCTCCCCACTAAAAGTGCTTTACAACCCGCAGGCCTTCTTCACACACGCGGCGTCGCTGGATCAGGCTTTCGCCCATTGTCCAATATTCCCCACTGCTGCCTCCCGTAGGAGTCTGGGCCGTGTCTCAGTCCCAGTGTGGCTGGTCGTCCTCTCAGACCAGCTACGGATCGTCGCCTTGGTAGGCCGTTACCCCACCAACAAGCTAATCCGACTTCGGCTCATCCATGGGCGCGAGGTCTTGCGATCCCCCGCTTTCAACCATAGTTCGTATGCGGTATTAGCCAATCTTTCGACTGGTTATTCCCCACCCTTGGGCAGATTCCGAAGCATTACTCACCCGTTCGCCGCTCGCCGCCAGGATTGCTCCCGCGCTGCCGCTCGACTTGCATGTGTTAGGCACGCCGCCAGCGTTCAATCTGAGCCAGGATCAAACTCTTCACTTAAAGCATTGAGCTTCATTGAATAGAGTAATCAAAAGGCCCATTGCTGGACTTTTTTGGTCACTCGGTCTTTACATCCAAAGGACGCATCGACGCGAGTCCCCACACAAATTACCTGCCAAATTTTTAAAAAACAGCTGGGGCTCAAAGGCCACAGCAGGGCCGAGAAGTATACCAGTTGGTGGACTTCCCGAAAAGCATCCTGATCTACTGATCCGGCGCCGCGAGAGTCGCGGGGCGGCTCCAAGCAGGGCGCGCATTATAGGTGGGGCAAGCCGCCTGTCAACGCGTTGCAACAATTATTTTTCGGGCAGCTCCGAGCGGGCAACGATTCGGACTCGGGCGAAGCGCCGGGGGCCCAATTGCAGGATGTGTTCGGCGCCGATGGGTAGCCTGGTTTCCCGGTCTGTGACCCGCTCGCCATCGATCCGCACCGCGCCTTCGGCGAGCTTGCGATTTGCCTCGCCATTGCTGGATGCCAGGCCGGCTTCTTTGAGAGCGTGTGGCAGGCGCAACCCATCGGATTCTGCCATGAGCTGCAGCAGCGGCAGATCGGTCGGGAGTGCCTTATCGGTAAATCTCGCGACAAATTCAGCCTGCGCCCGCGCCGCCGCCTGCTCGCCGTGAAAACGCGCCACGAGCTCCGTGGCAAGCTCAAACTTGACGTCGCGTGGATTGCGGCCGGCGACGATTGCGGCCTGCAAGCCCTTGACCTCCGCCAGCGGCCGAAAGGACAGCAGTTCGAAATAGCGCCACATCAGCTGATCGCTGATCGACATCAGCTTGCCGAATTGCAGTTCGGGCAGCTCCGCGATGCCGACGTAATTTCCAAGCGATTTCGACATCTTGTTGACGCCATCGAGGCCCTCGAGCAGCGGCATCGTCAGCACACACTGCGGCTCCTGACCATAGGCCTCCTGCAGCTGACGGCCCACCAGCAGGTTGAACTTCTGATCGGTGCCGCCAAGCTCTACATCGGCCCGCAGCGCGACGGAGTCGTATCCCTGCGCGAGCGGATAGAAGAATTCATGCACCGAAATAGGCTGCTGCGACTTGAAGCGCTTGGCGAAGTCATCGCGCTCCAGCATGCGCGCAACGGTGTACTTTGCCGCCACTTCGACAAACTGCGGCAGCGGCATGTTGCTGAGCCATTTCGAGTTGAACTCGACGATGGTCTTGGCAGGATCGAGGATCTTGAAAATCTGCGCCTGGTAAGTGACGGCATTGGCCTGCACGTCTTCGGGCGTCAGCCGCGGGCGCGTGGCACTGCGGCCCGTGGGATCGCCAATCAGGCCGGTGAAGTCACCGATCAGGAAGATCACTTCGTGGCCAAGTTGCTGGAATTGCCGCAGCTTGTTGATCAACACGGTGTGGCCGAGGTGCAGATCGGGCGCGGTCGGATCGAACCCGGCCTTGACCCTGAGTGGCTTCCCGCGCGCCAGCTTTTTGAGGAGCTCGGCTTCGACCAGAAGTTCGGCGGCGCCGCGCTTCAGCTCGGCAAGGTTGTCGTCGTTGGGAGGCATGTTGCGCAAACCAGTTGTCGAGACCCGCGTCGCGAAACGCCGCAGACTCTAACAGGACCGCTCATGGACCGCTGCGCATGCGATGACGCGCGTTGACCGGTTAAAGTTCGCTCAGGTAAGGTCGCCTGCTTACCCCAGCCTTCAAGGAGCGCTGCGCGCCAGCAATGCCACCGTCCGCCCCCCAGAGTTCGCTTCCGCCCAGCCGACCCGTAGTCCAAGCCCTGCAATTTTTGGGCTGTGGCCTGCTCGCGTTCGCGTGGTATCGGATCGATGTCTCGCAGGCGGAGCGGACCCAGCTCAGCGAAGCCCGGGTCGCGATGGAAGCCGGGCTTTCGCCTGTGGACGACATCGAACCGGTGACGGTGCAGGCCGCGCTGGGCTTCGCATCGATCGATGTGATCGTGGGCAAGAACGACACGCTCGACCGCATTTTCCGCCGGCTGGAACTGTCGCTGGCGGATCTTGCGAACCTGCGGATGTTGCCGGACCTGAAGGCGCGCCTCGATCGACTTTATCCCGGTGAACTGCTGAAATTCGGTTACCGCGGCGAGTCGGTTGTCTCGCTGGAGAAACAGCTCAGCGCCAGCGAAACGCTGAAAGTGGTCCGGCGCCAAGCGGGCTTCGAATCGGAGCTGATCGTCAATCCCCTCGAGCGCGACACCCGCGTGACCGAGGGCGTGATCCGCAGCAGCCTGTTCCAGGCCGCTAACGAAGCCGGCCTGCAGGACGCCTCGGCGCTGAAGATCGCGGAAGTCTTCGCCTGGGATATCGACTTCGTGCTCGACATCCAGAGCGGTGATCAGTTCCGGGTCAGCTACGAGGCGGTCAGCCAGGACGGCCAGTACCTGCGCGATGGCGACATCCTCGCGGTCGAGTTCGTGAATCAGGGCAAGACCTACCAGGCTGTCCGCTATGTCGACCCTGCGGGCACAGCGGCCTACTACACGCCGGACGGCCGCAGTCTCAGGAAAGCCTTCCTGCGCGCGCCGGTCGAGTTTTCGCGGATCAGTTCGCGCTTCAACCCGACGCGCAGGCATCCGGTTCTGAACCGGATCCGTGCTCATCGGGGCGTCGATTACGCGGCGCCGATCGGCACGCCGGTGCGCGCCGCCGGCGAGGGTAGAGTGAAGTTCGTGGGCGTCAAGGGCGGCTACGGCAAGGTCGTCGAGATCGCCCACGTCGGCGGCGTCGTGACGCTGTACGGGCACCTGTCGCGCTTCGCGAAGGGCCTGCGCTCCGGACAGAAGGTCAGCCAGGGACAGGTCATCGGCGCCGTCGGCATGACCGGGCTCGCCACCGGACCACACCTGCACTACGAGTATCAGGTTCGTGGAGTACACAAGGATCCGCAGAAGGTCGCGCTGCCGAAGGCGGAACCGATTCCCGCCAGCCTGATGACGGATTTCGAGACACAGACTGCGCCCTTGTTGGCGATGCTGGCGACGCCGTCGTCCGGTCGTACCGAGGCCCTCGCCTCTCGCTGAGCCCCGTCGTGCGGTATGTCAAATTCCGGCGCGCTGTCACAATCGCCGGCGTCGATCCGTGCTTTGATTGGAGGCCATCCCGAACCTTGGAATGACGCGCGTGGACGCCCCTGATCTGTCGGCACCCCAGAATTTCCTGAACCCCGAGTTGTCGCTGCTCGAGTTCAACGAGCGCGTGCTGGCGCAGGCCATAGACCCGAACGTGCCGCTGCTCGAGCGTCTGAAGTTCCTGTGCATTTCCTCCAGCAACCTGGACGAGTTCTTCGAGATCCGCGTCGCGGGGCTCAAGCAGTTGTTGGATGTCGGTGCCGCCCAGCGCGGACCCGACGGGCGCTCGGTCGAGGAACAGCTGGCGGCGATCCGCGGTCGCGCCACGCGGCTGGTGGCAAGCCAATACAACTGCCTGGCCGATCTGCTGTTGCCGGCGCTGCAAACGGCTGGCATCAGGATCCTACCGCGCGGCGGCTGGGACTCCGAGACTTATGAGTGGTTGTCACGGCACTTCGAGCGCGAGGTGGAGCCGGTGCTGAGCCCGCTTGGGCTCGATCCGTCGAGACCTTTCCCACGGATCCAGAACAAGAGCCTGAACTTCATCGTTCGTCTCGACGGCGAAGATGCGTTCGGTCGCGATACGGATCTGGCGATCCTGCAGGCGCCGCGCTCCTTACCCCGCGTGGTGCCGCTGCCGGACCGTGATGACCAGCAACGCTTCGTGCTGCTGTCGGCGATCGTGCAGGAATTCGTGCCCAAACTGTTCGATGGCATGAAAGTCGTCGGTTGTTATCCGTTTCGTGTGACCCGCAACAGCGACTTGTTCGTCGACGACGAAGAAGTCGACGACCTGCGCCGTGCACTCGAGGGCGAACTTGTGCAGCGGCGCTATGGAGCCGCGGTGCGCCTCGAGACCTCACGCGACTGCCCGCCCGATCTGATCCAGTTCCTGCTGCGACACTTCTCGCTGGTCGAGCGCGATCTGTACCTCGTACCCACCACCGTCAACCTGCATCGGCTATCAGCGGTTTATGATCTCGCTCAGCGGCCAGATCTGAAATACCCGCCGTTCACGCCGGGCGTCCCGAAGCGACTGAACGTCGGCGCCGATCCGTTTGCGGTGATCCGGCAGCGGGACGTGCTGCTGCATCACCCGTTCCAGTCTTTTGTGCCGGTCACCGATCTGCTGCGGCACGCGGCCACTGACCCGCAGGTGCTCGCGATCAAGCAGACCCTGTATCGCACCGGCGCCAACTCGCCGATCGTGGCAGCGCTGGTGGCGGCCGCCCACGCTGGCAAGGACGTGACGGTCGTCATCGAACTGCGGGCCCGCTTCGACGAAGAAGCCAATATCGAGCTCTCGAATACGCTGCAGGAAGCCGGCGCGCACGTGATGTACGGCGTCGTCGGCTTCAAGACGCACGCCAAGCTGATGCTGATCGTGCGGCGCGAGGCGGAGGGGATCCGCCGCTACTGCCATCTGGGCACGGGCAACTATCATCCGCGCACCGCGCGCGCTTACACCGATTACGGCCTGATGACTTCAGACCCGGAGATCGGCCAGGATGTGCACGAGATCTTCCTGCAGCTGACCAGTCTGACCCAGGCGCCGCATCTGACTCGGCTGCTGCAGTCGCCATTCGGACTGCACCGCACGATGCTCGATTGCCTCGACCGTGAAGCGCAGCATGCGCAGGCCGGCCGGCCGGCACGCGTGCTGCTGAAAATGAACGCCCTGGTCGAACCGCAGGCGATTGCGGCTCTGTACCGGGCCTCGTGTGCCGGTGTCTCGGTTGATCTGATCATCAGAGGCGTCTGCGCACTGCGGCCCGGAATCCCGGGCGTGTCGGAGAACATCCGGGTCCGGTCGATCGTGGGACGCTTTCTCGAGCACTCGAGGGTGTTCTACTTCGAGAACGATGGCGATGCGCAGCTGTATTGCTCGAGCGCCGACTGGATGGACCGCAACTTCTTTCGCCGGATCGAAGTCGCGTTCCCGATTCGGGTGGCTGCCGAGCGCGCGCGGATCCTGCGTGACCTCGAAACCTACCTCTGGGACAACACCCATGCCTGGGTGCTCGATCGCGAGGGTCACTACACCCGGCTACAGCCAGACGGTGAACCGGCCGTGGCGGCGCAGCAGGAGTTGCTCGACACCTACGCGGTCGGCACGCAGTACATCGAAGACTGATCGAACTCAGGCGCGGCGGCTGAAGACTCGCAACCGAAAGTCTGCGGCCCGCAGCAGCGCAATCTCCTGCGTCAGATCCGCCGCGGTCAAGGGATGATCCTTGAGCCAGCGGCCGGGAAAACGCAGCTCCAGCGTCCGCCCCTTGGCTGTGAGCTGCACCTCTGGCAGCCGCGCGTCGCTACGACTACGGTGCAACAGCACGGCCAGCCTCAGCACCACGATCAGCAGCACGGCGGACTTGTCCCAGGGCGGCAACAGCTGCTCCAGCAGCTCGGCCGTCGGCATCTTGCGCCGATGGGAGCCGACCAGGCGCGCCAGCAGCCGCTGCTCCTCGCGCGGAAAGCCGGCCATGTCGGCGTTCTCGAGCAGATAGGCGCTGTGCTGATGGTACTTGGAGTGCGACACATCGAGACCAATCTCATGCAGGCGCGCCGCCCAGGACAGCACTTGCTCCGCCAGCGGATCCTCGAGAGCCCAGGCCGCGGCAATCTGGCCGAGCAATGCCACCGCCGTGCGCTCGACGCGCTCGGCCTGTGCCATCTCGACGTGATAACGCGCCTGCATGCCCCGCACCGATCGATCACGGGCGTCCTCGTTGGTGAATCGACCGATCAGGTCATACAGCAGGCCTTCGCGCATGGCGCCATCCGCAGCGCGCAGTCGCTCCAGCCCCAGCACCTCGAAGACTTCCGCGAGAATCGCGAGGCCGCCGGGAAAGACCTGCTTGCGCTCGTCGGTCAGCGTGGTGAATGGCAGGTCGCGAGCTTGGCCTGCGGCAACTGTGACGTCGAGAACCGCCTCGAGGCCCTCGGGCGTGATCGCGGTCGCCGCCGGGTCGAGCTCGCGAATCGCATCGCTGATCGAGCGGACCGTGCCGGAACTGCCGACGGCCTGGTCCCAGCCGCGACGCCGGAATTTGGTCTGCAACGGCTCGATCTCGAGCCGGCAGGCCACCCTCGCGCGCGCCATCCGCTTGGACGACACCCGGCCGCCAGCGAAAAATTCCCGGCTGAGACTGACGCAGCCGAGCTGCGTGCTCTCGAGTTCGAGCGGCGCAAAGCCTTCGCCAATGATCAGCTCGGTACTGCCACCACCGATGTCGATGACGAGGCGACGCTCGGCATCACGCGGCAGCGTGTGCGCGACACCCGAGTAGATCAGGCGTGCCTCTTCCATACCCGAGACGATCTCGATCGGATGGCCGAGCGCCGTGCGGGCACGCTGCAAAAACTGGCGCTTCTGGTGAGCGCGGCGCAGCGCGTTGGTTCCGACGACTCGAACGCGGCCCGGACGCATGTCGCGCAGCCGCTGGCCGAATCGCTCGAGACAGGCCAGGGCGCGATTCGCGACCTCACGATCGAGTCGCCCCTCAGCGTCGAGGCCGGCACCGAGCTGGACCATCTCGCGCATGCGATCGATCACGGTCAACTGGCCGTGCGAGTAACGCGCGACGACGAGGTGAAAGCTGTTGGAGCCGAGATCAACGGCCGCGAGAACGTCCGGGACGCCGCGTGCCGCCAGCCGTGCCACGCGCGCCTGAGACCGTTCCAGAACTCAGGCGGCGAACGAGGAGCCGCAGCCGCAGGTCGTGGTTGCGTTGGGGTTCCGGATCACGAACTGGGCGCCTTCGAGGCCATCGCGATAGTCGATTTCGGCGCCGGCCAGATACTGGAAGCTCATCGGGTCAACGAGCAGCTTGACGCCGCTGTTCTCGACACAGGTGTCGCCATCCTGCAATGCCTCGTCGAACTCGAAGCCGTACTGCAGGCCGGAGCACCCGCCGCCCTGCACGTACACGCGCAGCATCAGCTTCGGGTTGCCCTCGCCTTCAATCAGCGTGCCGACTTTCGCGGCGGCCGCGTCCGTGAAGATCAATTCTGGCGCTTCGGTACTCATACCCTGATTTTAGGGCCGCGCACGCTTCGCAGCAACCCGGACGCCAAATGCCTCAGGCAACGCCGCGCACGACGTTTGGATCGGCAACACGCGGCTCGGAAGGTCGTACCGCAGCGGGCTCGCCCGCCGCGGCGGACAGCAGCTTGCCGTTCACTTCGGCACCGAGCGCCATTTCGATGGTCGCATAGTGAACGTTGCCAATGATCCGCGCCTGGGCGCCGATCACGACCCGCTCGCTGGCATGCACATCGCCTTTGACCGTGCCGTTGATGACCACGCTCGGCACTTCGACGGTGCCTTCGACCCGGCCCTGCTCGCTGACCCAAAGCGTTGCGCTCTCGCCCATTGTGCCGCGTACATTGCCGAACACCTCGCCATCGAGATGCAGGCCGCCCGAGAACTCCACATCGCCATGTACCCGCGCTGATTTGGCGATCAGCGTGTCGACCCGACCCGAAATCGGGCCGCCCTTCTTTTTTCGACCGAACATGTCTGGCATCTCCTTGAGGCGTATTCCGTGAATCTCAGCCGGTTTCGACGGTCCATAACAGCGTCTGCGTGACAGGGCTCACACCTCTGCGGCTGGAACGTATTTCTACATTAAGTCGCTCGGGTTGAAAGTCGTTCGGGATCACGATTTCGGGATTCAGATTCTCGAAATAGCGAAAACTGAAGGGCAACTCGGCGTCGGCGCCGCCGGTCAGCGCAGCGAGCTTCAAAGTGACGGGCGCTTTGCCACGCAGCCCGTCGAGGCTCATCACGACGTTGCCGCTGACGACATTATCGGGCCGATCAGCCTGCACCAGGGTCAGGCGCACGACAAAACGGCGCTCCGCGGAGCCTGCGCTGACCCGCAACTGCTGGATCTTGATCTCGGCCTCGTTTGCGTCCGCAACGACAATGCCTTTGTAAAACGCCAATTCCTGCGCCTGGCGCGCGACTTCTGCCTGCAGTTCGCCGATCGTGCGCGCCACTTCCGCCCGTTCCTCGGTCTGTCCCGCCCGGTAGGCCTCGAGGCTCGCTGCTTCGCGGCGCAGCGTGCGGATGCTGTCATCCCGCTCGCGAATCTGCTTCTTCAATCGCCCTTCGTCGCCCATCGCCGCAAGCCGGTCATAGCCGGCTGACGCACGACCATACTCGAACAGAAGATAGCCCGACAGCGCCGCGACGATGGCCAGCACAGCGCCGACGACCCAGGCGCGCGCGGGCCCGTAGGTCCGTATTACGACCTGTGGCCGGTCAGCCACGCCGCCGCCGTGGGGCTGCGCCGGCCCACCACTCTGGGTAAGCCGGCAACGCATCTGCAAAACGGTGCCGGCCAAGTTCATGCAAGGCGCGCTTGTAGACCTGGCGCTTGAAGTGCACGACTTCCCGCACCGGCTCCCAGAAGCTCGTCCAACGCCATTGGTCGAATTCCGGCTCTGGTGAGCAATCGAAACGGATCGAGGCCTCGGGATCACGCAGATGCAGCAGGAACCAGCGTTGCTTTTGGCCGATACAGACCGGCGCCTGAGCGCGGCGCACCAGTCGCGCTGGCAAACGATAGCGCAGCCAGCCAGAGGTCGCCGCCACCAGCTCCACGGCACCGGCGTCGAGCCCGATTTCCTCCTTGAGCTCCCGGAACAGCGCTTGCTCCGGCTGCTCCCCCCACTGGATGCCACCCTGCGGAAACTGCCAACCGCGGCCGCCGGCCCGCCGCCCCAGGAACACGCTGCCGTCGCCACGCATCAGCACAATGCCCACATTGGCGCGAAATCCTTCGGTGTCGATGACATCTGGCATGCCGTCAGTATCGCCCCGGCCCAAGCACCCGAACAAGGCGACAAATGAGCGCCGACGCACGTCACAGACGACTCGCTTATCCTCTTTGGATGAATCCTGTCGCGAGCTGGAGTCGTATTGGCGTGCTGCTCGGCAGTGCAGTGGCCGTGTTCACCGCATCGCTATTGTTCGGTTCTGTGGACCTGAGCTTTGCGCAGCTCGAAGCAGCGCTGCGAGGTTCGGCTGATGGCGTGACCTCCACCGTGCTGTTCGAACTGCGGCTGCCGCGCGTGCTGGCCGCCTTTGGAGTCGGGGCGGCGCTGGCCCTGTCTGGCGTGTTGTTGCAGGCGCTGTTTCGCAATCCGCTCGCGGATCCGTTCGTGATCGGTGTGTCAGGCGGTGCCGCCGTCGGTGCGCTGATCGCGATGGCACTCGGCGCGGGTTGGCTGCTGACCCAATCCGCCGCGGGCCTTGGAGCGTTGCTGGCGGTGCTGACCGTGGCCGCCTTGAGCGCACGCGCCGACCCCGCGCGGCTGCTGCTGACGGGCGTCATCATCGCAGCCAGCTCCGGCGCACTGGTGATGCTGGTGCTCGCCGCAGCACGCGATGAATCCCTGCGCGGCATGCTGTTCTGGCTGGCGGGCGATCTGAGCCTGGCCCGCTATCCGGCCCTGACGCTGGCGGGCGCGGCGAGTGCAGTGGCCGGAGCCTGGCTGTTTGCCCGGCCGCTGAACGTGCTCGCAGCCGGCGAGCTGCGCGCGCAGAGCGTCGGTTTGAACCTCGTGCTCTGGCGGTGGATCGTGTTTGCCGCCGCGGCGCTGATGGCGGCGGTGGCGGTTGTCAGCGCCGGCACGATCGGCTTCATCGGCCTGATCGCCCCGCACCTCGCACGCTTGTTGTTTCGGACCTCGGATCACCGGATCGTCGCGCCGGCCGCGGCGGCTCTGGGTGGCACGCTGCTGGCGGCCGCGGATCTGCTGGCGCGTACCGCGATCGAACCGCAGCAGCTGCCCGTGGGCGCCGTGATGGCGCTGCTCGGTGCGCCGCTGTTCCTGCTGCTGCTGCGGCGTAGTTGACGCCTCAGGCGCGCCGCGCCGTCAGCGTGCGGCGATCCTCCAGATACTCGCGGCCGCGGGTCATCAGCGTTTCGAACGCGGCGCGGTCACCGGTGAGGACCGCAGTGCGCAGCCGCTCGACCGCGTGCGCAAGCGCTTCGAGCGACTCGGTGCCGTAATCGTTGAGGCTCTGGATCTCGTAGTAGAGATCCGGGCTCTCCTGCGCAACGCGGCTCGCCACATCGAGCTGCGCGTCGAACGTCGTGCTCGATAGCTGCGCGAGACGCGGCGCGGCCTCGCCGCTGTCGGCGAGCGCCGTGAAAAATGCGATGTTCAGGGCGTGCGACAGCCCGAGGACATAGGCGATCAGGCGATCGTGCTCGTCGAGGGTCATGACCGCCTGGTCGACCATCGTCGCGGCAAACAGCTCCCGCGCACTCGCGAGCGCATCGCCGGCGCCGAGATCGACGAAGATCACGTGGCGCCCTGACAGCAACTCGGTATCCGGGCCAAACATCGGATGCACCGAGGTGACGCGGCAGCCGTTCGAACGCAGCGCCATCAGCCCACCACGCAGCGGCGACTTGAGCGAACCCAAGTCGAAGATCACGCCAGGCGGACGTCGCTGCGCCAGTTCACGCAACACCGTATCGGTCTGGCCGAGCGGCGTCGCCACGACGATGAAGTCCTGCGACAAGTCCGAGGTCCTGAAATCCCCCGCATCGGTCGTGCCCGGTGGCGCGCCGGCAGGATCGGAGACCGCGACCGCAAAGCCCTGTGAGACCATGAACTCCGCGAACCAGCGCCCCATCTTGCCGGCGCCGCCAATGACGAGGGCGTGGCGCCCTGAGCCGGCGCCGCGGGCTGTGACGCTTGCCTGCTCCTGGGTGGTCAACGACGAGCGGATCAGCATCCGCATCAGATTCTCGGCCAGCGCCGGCGACACCCCCTGGGCGCCCGCCTTGTCACGCGCAGCGACTATCACATCGCGCTCGCGTGCGTAATCACGCGTGGCGTAGCCGGTGGAACGCTTGACCCGCGCGATCTCGCGGCTGTGCCGCTGCCGCTCGGCGATCAGCTCGATCAGTCGGTCATCGATTTCATCGAGACGTTGCCGCAGTTCATCGAGCGTGGTCATGGCCGCAGTTGCGTGGGAAAACGGGCTGCCACTATAACCACGCCGCGCGCCCACCGCCTACGCGGGCGCGCGGCGCAGAGTTCAGCGGCGACCGCGGTGATCGTACCGTCCGCCATGATGCCGATGAACGGGGCGATGGACGGAGCGATAGTCGTATCGTTGGCCGTAGCGATACGCCGGCCGGTACACGACGGTGTAGCGTGGCGGCGGCCGGTAATAACGGTAATCGCCGACGTGCCCGAGATCGACAATGACTCTGACACTGTCGCGCGCCTGCGCCTGGCCGCCGGCAAGTGCGAGACCCGCGGCGACGATCAATCCGATCATGATGCTTTTCATGGCTTGAACTCCTGTCCACCTTGACGACAGGCGTTAAGATTCCGCAATGCCTATTCCCGTGCAATTTCTTCCTGACCCGCTCCCCGCCAATCCGCTGGAAACTGCTGCGCTTTGGCTGCAAGAAGCCTGGCGCGCCGCCGACCAGCCCAATCCGAACGCGATGGTGCTGGCGACGGCTGATCCGGCAGGCCAGCCTTCGGCGCGCGTCGTGCTGTGCAAGGAGAT
>Ga0163146_10001470_pt1 | contig 33705 bp, 26 predicted proteins | sample OliLakLV19MP7G1_FD_148648 | JGI IMG/M metagenome (GOLD analysis project Ga0163146, IMG submission 148648) | Freshwater microbial mat bacterial communities from Lake Vanda, McMurdo Dry Valleys, Antarctica - Oligotrophic Lake LV.19.MP7.G1 | ecosystem: Environmental > Aquatic > Freshwater > Lake >...
CCTGCGCGAAGGGGTTCTCCCTGGATTCGATAGAAACAGGGAGTCAGAGGGCTGCGAAAGGGAAGGCCGGAGAAGCATCTTTCACCACGACAATGAGCGGCGCAGCCCCGCGACCCGTGTTTTCCTTTACTGCGTTACGGAAATCCTGGGGGCAGAACGCTCGAGATGAACAGGATTAAAAATAAGGCACCAACATCTTTTTATTCACCCGGCCTGCGCGAAGGGGTTCTCCCTGGATTCGATAGAAACAGGGAGTCAGAGGGCTGCGAAAGGGAAGGTCGGAGAAGCATCTTTCACCTCTCATCTTGACAAGGCGGAGATCTTCGTGATCGCAAGATCACATATATATTCTCCGATCGACAGACACGACGTCGCCGCAGGGCTCGGCGCATTACAAAGATGAATCATCCGTTCCTGCTGCAGGATCACATAATCATCCACCAGGTTCCCGTTTTTATCAAGGCCTTGTGCTCTCACACCAGTTCTGCTCCGGCTTATATCCTTCATAGCCAAGGTGGGTACAAGTACCTGCAGACTTTTCAGAAAAGCCTTTTTCGAAAACGAACGGACCATCTCATCCATGCCTTTCCGCCAGTGTTTCATCGCAAGCTTTTGAAAACCACGATATACCAGGGCTTCTGAAAGTTCACCTACATGTACATCGAGATGTTTGTATCCTTCTCTTCGAAAGGCAAGTACTGCATTAGGTCCAGCTTCAACACCACCATCTATCCGTTTTGTCAGGTGTACACCGAGGAATGGAAAGTTAACATCCGGCACCGGATAGATAAGGCCTCTGACCAACTTATTGGCTTCAGGGCTCAATGCATAAAACTCACCTCTGAACGGAACAATCTTATGGGGCGGCTTAAGACCAGCCATCTTCGCAAGATGATCAGCATACAGGCCTGCGCATCCAATGGCCATTTTACTGACTATACGCCTATTGTCACTTGTTATTTTAATCGAATCATTTTCCTCAGTGATGTTGTCAACCCTGAACCCGGTTATGATCTCTCCTCCTTGCTTTTTTATCAGCTCAGCCAGCTTATTGGCCACCACCCTGTAATCAATGATCCCAGCTTGAGGAACCCATATGCCTTTGACAGCGTGACACCAGGGTTCTATTTCTTTCGCTTCTTGTGCATCGATCATCCGGATTCCTTGCAGCCCGTTTTCTATACCACGATGATAGATCCCTTTCAGGGTTGGTATTTGTTTTTCATCACCTGCGATGATGATCTTGCCACACAGCTCAAAAGGAATATCATACTGCCTGCAAAAATCCAGCAACATGCCATATCCCTTCACACAATTGATAGCTTTAGCACTGCCCGGTTTATAGTAGATCCCAGAATGTATGACACCACTGTTTCGGTCTGTCTGATGAGTCGCCACAGCCGTTTCTTTCTCTAACACCACCAATCTGATGCCCGGATGCGCCACCTGAATCTTCCAGGCTGTTGCCAGCCCGACAATTCCTCCGCCGATAATGGTTACATCATATTGCATATGCATGTATCTGTTATCTAATACACAACAGATTCCTCCAAAGTTACAGAAGTTATGCACCTACGGCGCATGGAGCATTATTGGACTTTGCTACTTACTAACCTTTTGCCCCGACGGGGCAAGGATTCACGCTGGTCCCCTTTTCAGGGGTTAGGGGGTTAAATGCACAAAGATCATTATTGGACATTACATCGTCTCACGCTCTTATCGCTAGAACATTTCATGATGGCGTGATCTCCGCTTTGCTACGACACGCCTCACGCCTCACGCCTCACAACTCACGCCCACCACTTAGCTTCCCAAGATACATCTCTTCTTTACTACGAATCACCCGTATATCCTCCTCTTCATGATCATCATATCCACATAGATGCAATACACCGTGTATCATCACTCGAAGTAACTCCTCTTCAAAAGGGATATGGAGCCCTGCCGCATTTTCCTGCACGCGATCGGTGCTGATATAAATTTCGGCTATGAGGGGATGATCATTGAGTGGAAAGGTGATGATATCTGTATAGTAATCATGATCGAGGTGATCGCGGTTGATCTCGAGTAAAAACGCATCAGAACAAAAGATAATATCCATCCTGTGGAGTTCGTGCCCTTCCGCTTCAATCGTGTGGAGGATCCAATGAATCAGACGCTCCGGATCACTGGGTTCAAACGCAACATCATTTGAGGTAAAAAAAATGCCGGTTTCGTCTTCTTCCGTTTCGGGCCAGTCAGGAATCAAATCCGCCACATCAATTTCACTGTGCGGCCATGGTCCAGAAAATGAATCTCATCTGTCAGCTGCTTCATCAGGAAAACACCTCGTCCGCCTTCCGTTTCGATCAGCTCTTTACTGGTGGGATCAGGTAACTTGAAGGGGTCAAAACCATTTCCTTCGTCCGAGATGATAAACTGGAGTTCGTGCTCTTTTTCGTGGCAGGAAACCTGGATTTCCTTTTGCTCATCGAGACGGTTACCATGGACGATTGCATTGTTGACAGCTTCGGTCAGGCAGATGAGAATGTTCGGATACAGATTTTCATCAATATGCAAACGTTCCACCAGGTCCCTGACAAAGGTTTCAACCTCGCAGATACAGCTGGGATGAGAGGGTAGTTTCAATATTTCTGCACGTATAGTGATGAGCGGATCAATTTGAATTTTTCAACGATTGGTAATACTCTTCGACCAGGAACTTGTAATATGGTTTCAGATCGGGAGATACAGATTTGTATTGTTCTATTTCTGCTTCGCGTTGACGAATGTACTGTTCAAGGGCAGGCGGCATAGAGCGTTTTTGCTGCATGGCCGTTTCAGCCTGGCGCTTTTCATCCTGGTCACGCTGACGATCTGATTTTTCAGCTTCCAGCAATCGGGTAGTGATATCCTGCTGGCGTTTCAGGGTTTCATTGTTAAGCCGTTTGTTGACCAGATCAATTTCGATTTTGTTCATTTCTTCTGCGATGTTGTCCAGCTCTGGCAATCCCTTGCCTTGCTCTTTCTTTTCTTGTCCCAGGTCTTTCAGTGCTTTACGAAGAGCAGCTTGTTTGGCCGCCATCTGGGCAAACTCTTTACTCATTTTACCCTGATCTCCTTTTTTCATCTGCTCTGACATCTTCTTCATCTCCCCGTTTAGGTCTTGCTGCCCCTGAGTTATCTTATCCATTGGGACTCTACCACTCTTACCTGAACTCTTTCCACCAGGTTTTTTGCAATTCTGGCTTCCAGGCATCTTACTGGCCATTTGCTGTTGCATCTGACTCATCACTTCACTCAACATTAGTGCCAAATCGTTCAGATAAGTCATCGTACGCTGCTGATGGTCGCTCGAAATGACTTTATTCCGTTCTTCCAGTTGCTCAAGACTCTTCTTTAGATTGAAGTTGATATCCGATACTTTCTCGTGTACAAAACTCTCTATCTGGGTCACTCTCTTGCTCAATGCATGTAGCGTATCCTCCACCACTTTGAAATCATCCTTGATCTTAAATTGCTCTTGTACAAGCGTTACATATCGCGGCGTCGTTACTTCTGTAGAAGTGAAATCATTGATCAAATGTTCCTGGTCAAAAGACAGTGTGACCAGGTTTTCAAGCAACTGGCGAAGCATCGCCATATCTTCTTCCATCTGTTCCTGCTCTCCCTGCTCCATCTGTGCACTCATCTGAGACGCCATGTCCTTCATGCGTTGGGCGGCATTCTTTTGTGACTTGGAAGCATTTTTACTCTGCTTTTGCTCGAGTTGTTCCTTGCTGTTTTCCATGTCCTGATCTATCTTCTCCATCTGCTCATCAGCGCCTTCCATGTTTTTCGGACGCTCCAGTTCTTCATTCTTCTTCAGAAGGTCTTTCATGTCTTTTTGAAGTTCGTCAAACTCCTTATTGAGTTCTTCCTGCTCCTTTTTCAGGTCTTCGTTGTCTTTCTTTTCTTCTTCGGTTTCCTTGCTGAGGGTATCCTCTTTTTCAGCCATTTGTTCCAGCTTTTCGATGGCCTTTTCCATACCTACTTCCACTTCGAGCTCTTTCACCATTTCGAGTACCCGGTCAAGTTCTTTTTCAAGCTCCTCATCATTTGACTCCATTTGTTCCATCATATCAATGGCGCCTTCTTTTTCCAGTTGCTTTAGGAGTTCCTCCATCCTTTTCATGAGCTCTTCCATTTCCTTGCTGCCGAGTTCTTTCATGAGCTCTTCCATTTTCTCCTGCTTCTCCTGCAATTCTTCACTTGGCTTGTTATGTTCTTCCTGGTTTTGAAGGTTCTCCTGGAATTTTTCAACAGCCTCCTGCATCTCTTTTTGTAAAGAATGATGACGCTCGATCAGTTTTTCAATTTCTTTTTTGTCCTGCCACTCTGCTTTCTTTTCCTGCATGAGTTTTTCTTTCAGACGTTTCATTTCTTCCTGCAGGTCACGGGTTTCTTTCAGCGACTTTTCAAGGTTCAGCTGAATGAGCGCATTATTTTCTTTTTCTTTTTTAGCGTATTCTTCTGCCGTTGGTTTACGGTATTGCATGACAGGGGTGCGGCTGGCCTTACTTCCATGGATACCGTCATTGTCATGCACTTCAAAATAATATTGCACCTGCTCACCAGGTTGCAATGCAAGTGTCTTGATGTCAAAACTGTGTGTATAGGAGTATTGCGTAGGATGTGGTACGCCCAATCCCTGGGTTTTGACTTCCTTTAATTTTCCTTTTTCGTCCAGCAGTTCATATTGAAAGGTGAGGGTTCGGATGCCATAGTCATCATCAACATTACCGGCGAAGTAAACCATGTCCTGTTGCAGACTGTCCGTAAACGATTCAACACGGATCCCCGGATAACGGTCAGGGACCACACGAATGCTGTATTGCACACTATCAGGCTGTGGCAGTAGGCTGTTGTTGAGGAATATGGTATAACGGCCGTCTTTGGTGGCTCTTGATTTTACAATAAACCGGTCCTCACTCCGGCGCTCAGCTTCTTTTTTTGAAGAGGCACCTTCAAAAAAGACATCAAGGGCTTCTGTATGTGCGGCCTGTATATCCCAGGTCAGCTGGGTTCCCTCAGGAACTACGAGGTCTCCGATATTTCTGAGGTCTTCATCCTTACGACCGGTATAGGAAGGATAGTCAAGTCCGATATCGAAAGTAAGGATACCGGGTTTCTTGATCACACTTAACATCATTTCCTGTGATGACACTGGACCGGCATAGATTTTAAACGGCGTGTCTTCGAGTACATTTTTAAAATGGTACGAAAAGGCATCAGCGCCATCTTTGCGCATCCGGTATGAATAATTGTCGATCTCGATATACACTTCTGCCGGCACCATGCTGCCTTCCGTCGTGATCCGGAGGTCAAAGTCTTCGTATTGCACTACAGAGAGCGATTGGTCGGTATTGACCACAAACCGGAATGGTGCTTTGCGCTCATAAATCTTATTGGTATGGATCAAGCGGTCAGTACTATCCCTGATGATGCTCGGTGCAGCGACTAGCAATACTAATAAGAGCAGCAGCGGAGGCAATGCATACCGAAGATATTTTCTGTTTTTGCCGAGATCAATGGCTGCCTTAAACGGGACCAGTTCGATCTCTTTTGTTTTTTGCTCGATACCGGCAAAAAGGAGTTCGGTATTTCCTTGGACCTCATCAGCCTGGCGTTTGAGCTGCAGGACATTGAGCAGTTTGTCCTGGATATGGCCGAAATGATTTCCGATGATCGTGGCCGCCTGTTCGTGTGAAATCACTTTTCCAAGCCGGTGATACTGAGCTGCCGGCCAAAGCACAAAATAGCCCAGACTGGCCATTGACATGCCGATAAAGGATAGGAGTAATAACAGTCGTGTGCCGCTACTGAAATAAAACTGGTGCTCCAGCAGATTGTAGGCGAGGAATACAGCCAATACGGCTCCTACAGTGATCAGGCTCCCCCTGATCATTTTATTGAGATAATACCGTCTTGTGAAAGCATCCAGTTTCTGGATGAGAAGATGATAACTGCCAGTTTGCCCCATGCGTTAGCCTATAAAGTCTTTGAAACGGTTCGCGTCTGTAAATAATTCCACAGCTGGTCTTCCTGTTTGTAAAGACAAAAGACCAAATTAGGGGTAAAATATAGTACTTGTCAAGAGATAGCGGGGTAGAATCCACACTGCCAAGGGATACATTTCTTTTGATGTTTTATATACGTTTGATTTACAGTATGTTATACTTATATTAACCTTTAAAGGAATTTGCATACCCGGGCGACTAAATTACATATCCTGTCCCGCCTCAGTATTCACGCGTTTTTCGCCCCGTTCGGATATCTTTGTCCTTTTAATACCTTTTCATGAATCCTGATCAGATCACCTTTGTCGTTTTTGGAATCCTTCTGGTCCTTGCGCTGACGTTTGACCTTGGCCTTTTGAGTAAAAAGAACCAAATCATCACCATCCGCCAGGCCCTTTACCAGACTTTTTTTTGGGTAGCACTCGCCCTTGGCTTTTTCATCTTTATGTGGATTGAAAATGGCCAGATCATCGCATTTGAATATATCAGCGCGTACCTGATGGAATGGAGCCTCTCCATTGACAATATTTTTGTGTTCATCCTGATTTTTACCTCTTTCTCCGTCAAGGCCAAACACATCCCAAGGGTATTGCTGATTGGCATTTTGATGGCGATCGTTTTCAGAGTGATTTTTATCACAGTGGGGGTGGCGCTGGTAGATCGTTTTAGCTGGATCTTGTATTTGTTTGGCGCCTTTCTGGTCTACACAGGCTATAAGATGTTCACCTCCTCTGAGGACGAAGAATTTGATCCGCACGATACCAAATTGTTTAAGTATCTCAACAAAGTGTTACCCCTTGCCAAGCATGATGGGGATGGAAAATTTTCGGTGATTGAAAATGGTAAAAAACGCTACACCACGTTGTTTGTGGTGGTGATCATGCTGGCGGCAATTGACCTTGTCTTTGCTCTTGATTCTATCCCCGCTGTCATGGGTATTTCGAGGGATAAGATCGTCATCTATACCTCTAATATTTTTGCTGTCCTGGGCCTGCGGTCTCTATTTTTCCTGTTACGCGGTGCGGTTTCTAAATTTGATTATCTCCAACAGGGTATAGCCATCGTCCTGGTATTCATCGGCGTTAAAATGCTCGCCGAACATTGGATCAGTCATTGGATCGATAAGCAAACCATGGTCTTAATCTCCCTCGGCGTGATCCTCGTGTGTATCTCCGGATCGATCTTCTATTCCATTTTTATTACAAAGAAGGGAGTACCGGAAGATATTAAAGATGATTCGATAGAATGAGAGCTTATGGGCTTATAGCTTATAGGCTTATAAGCTTATGGGTTTATAAGTTTATGCGTTTATAAGTTTATGGGTTTATGGGTTTATATGTTTGTGCGTTTATAAGCTTATGGGCTTATGTGTTTATAAGTTTATAAGATTATGCGTTTATAAGGTTGTGCGTTTATAAGCTTATGGGCTTATAAGCTTATGTGTTTACAAGTTTATGCGTTTATGGGCTTATAAGCTTATGGGTTTATAAGTTTATAAGATTATGCGTTTATAAGGTTGTGCGTTTATAAGTTTATGCCTTTATACATTTAAACATATAAACGTATAAACGTATAAACATATAAACGTATAAACATATAAACGTATAAACACATAAACACATAAACATTTCTTCCTTCTAAATTCCCTTCAGGAATAATATCATTTCTTCCGCCATCTTCCCATGTTCCTCTAAGCTGGGATGGCCTAGGCAACCGCTTTGATAAACATGGCTAAACGAAAAAATATACATCGGTTTCAATCCGGGGATGGAAGTTTCCGCTTGTGTTTTGATCTGTTGAAGGCAAGCCATTAAAATTTCATTTTGTTGTGTATTCAGCATCGGTGTGTTGGTGATGATGATCTGGGCATCCTTGTAAAAACCATGTACGGTGCTGATAAAATCAACATAGGCAGGAATAAACTGAGCCGGATCAAACGGAGCCCTTGGCGTGGTACCATCTCCGGCTGAAAAATCATTAGTGCCTAGACAAATGCTGACGATATCCGGCACAAACTTTTTGAAATCATGTCGTGGTGAATTAGGATCAGGGCTAAGGAAAGCTGAAGTATAGATATCGGCCATGACCGGACGGTCAGTCCGCGTATTTCTGTAGATACCTATTCCAGAAAATCCGGAGAGCACATATTCCATATCAAGTGCACGGGCAACACGCGGACCAAAAGCATCATAAGCATTGTGCTGATCATACCAGGTCCCTGCCTCGCACGCTATCGCTGACGCATCAGATGACATCCCTACGGTGATGGAATTACCGATAAACTCAATCCGTTTTTTAGTGATTGCCGGCATTTGGACCAGGCTGTCGGCTTCAATTGCACCAATGATCACCGCCCCGTTGGCTGCTTCGGTTTCTTTGTAAACCTCAATGAGATGGGTGGAAGATTTCTGATCAGGTACGATTTCTATGGGGGTCAAGGTTTCATACCGGATGGCAGTCCTCGGTTGCCGACTGCCATCGATGAAGATGGATATATAGTTGTATTCCCCTTGCTGAGCTGCATTCTGTATCCGGATACTGCACCGGTCGCCTGAAAAGGCAAATTTCAAAGAGGAGGCGCTTCCGACGAGATACGTATTACCTGTGGTATCCTTCCAGGTCCTTCCTTGCCATGCCAGGCGTGGATCAGTTGAAGGGAAAAGCTGCATTTTATCTCCTTTGCAACCGGCATTGGCAACGAAGACCAACAATACCAGCGGCAGGTAATAGCGTTTCATGTGTGAATTTTTGAAAAGCAAGGCGTATAGTGACTGCAAAATTACAATCAAAAGGGCGGTGCAACTACAGAGGCAAGGACAACCTATCGCCTCCCGACCGGGTTCATGCTTATTTCTTTTTACTTTTGCACCCCGGTCATCTTAAAAGACCGGAATTCAGGTATGGCCATGGAAAAGGATAGTTTACTACCAATACTGGGGACCTTGTATCCCTGGCGCCACCGTATCATGTATATCACCGTTGGCGCCTTTGTGTTGAGCGCGCTCCTCTCTATCCTTCTTCCTAATTATTACCAAGGCAAAACCGTGTTTTATGCGGCCAGTCAGGACTTGTTCAAACCGGAAAAGGTATTCGGCGGAGGTAACACGGAGATGTACTATTATGGTAGCGGCGAAGACATAGACCGAATCCTTACCGTCGGGAACTCACACGGGATTGTCGACTTTCTCATCGATTCGTTTGATTTATGGTCCGTCTATAAGATCAAACCGGGGACACCTAAGGCAAAGTTTAAGATGCGTAAGGCATTTCGGGAGAATTTTAAAATCCTGCTGACCAAACAAGACGCTTTGGAACTCACGGTTGAAGATAAGGACCCCGAACGTGCTGCCTCCATGGCCAATGTGGCCACCCAGATGATTGACGATGAAGTGAAGTCCATTATCAAAAACAGCCAGATCTCCTTGGCTGCTTCTTACCAGCGGTCGATCAACAGTAAAGAAAAACTGATGCAAAACAACCTGGATACCCTTGTCTATTATAGGGCTAAAACAGGCATTTACCACCCTTCAGGCCAGACGGAAATCCTGGCTACCCGGGTGACAGAGGTCACTAACTCGGTTGAACGCGAGAAAGCCTCGCTTGAATCACTCAAGAATAGTACCCTAAGCAATAAGCTGAGGGATAGTATCCAGGTAATTCAGGCCCGCATCTCCGGTTATGACCGGGAGCTGGCGATCCTCAACGGCGATGATCCGACATCTAATTACAGTCTGAAGAACTTCAATAAGGCCAAGGGGAAGATCGAATTGCTGGAGTCTCGGTATTACCGTTCGTATGAACAGATCGGGTATGACCTCGAAAAGCTCAAGCTTTACAATGCCGCTATTGATATCGATGTTCCTACCCTGCACCTGATCGAAGCAGCAGAAGTGCCCTTATACAAGGCCCGTCCAAAGCGATCCGTGATTGTGATAGCATGTTCGATCGCCGCTTTTCTATTCAGTATTGCCGCAGTCCTGGCTATCGAATCCTATCGCCAGATGGATTGGGCCACGCTGGTCAGGAAGTAGGTTTAAAGTGGAAAAATCCAACATCCCGGGGTTTCATAAGCACATTGTTTCGAAGAAACATGTGACTAAAGAACACAGGGATCGATTATCGATTATTGGCGCAGCGGCACTAAGCGAGGGTAAAATATATAGGTTTATGTGTTTATAAGCTTATAGGTTGCCCCCTGCTCTCCCGCCGCCCTTACGGGGCGGGATCTCCGCTGCGCTTCGACCTGCCCCCTGCTCCTTGCCCCAGCCCCCTGGCATATAACGAACGTTATATTGCCCAGCCCCAAGACGGTAGATAAATTTGTGTATTGCATAACACCTGAAGGAGAGAACTATCAAACTGAAATCATTCATGCTTGAATTTTCTCCTTTTTACTTTAAAACTGTTTAGGCAGTCATTGAGTTATCAGTGTTCATGGAGTGTCTGTCCGGCATATTCTATGGTTTGCACAGGCTTAATGAACATTAAACAAATGCCGGATGCAGGGAAAATGACCCATCGGTATGAAACGTCATACCACTGAGAAAGGGGAGTTAACCTTGAGAAATATTACTGGTATAGAATTTAGAAAAGGAGAAGGCAAAACACAAAACCCCAAACAACTAGTGTTAAGCCTTCTCCTTATTTTTTGTCCAGAAGATTCCGACATCCCAAAAACCCCGGTGATGCGATCTCAAAATTCCTTTCTTAGAATCTAGGATCACAAGCATATATTCAATAACATACGATTAACTTCACACCACTAAAATTTTAAAACCCTTCTGAAGAGGTTTTGATTAAGTTTACCCTAACGATAAACATTTAATTTTTTCTGCCATGACAAAAAGACTATCACAATGGTTTACCATCATTCCACCTGTCTCCGCCCAGGGAATGGCTAGTGCTGTCTACAATGGAGAATATCAGGGAGTACCTGATCCCATCGGGCAAGGTCGGGTTGGTGCTACTTATCAGGTAAAAGTGTTAAGTGCGACAAAGTTGGAAGCACCAATTCCACCTTTTACAGAAGACGAAAATTTTGACGTATAACATTTAAGTCAAATTTTTATTTTAATATCTTTCCTATTCCTGTTGGTAAATCGACTCCACTTTGTTTTGCAATCAGACAAATGTACATGCGGAGATAAACAGACACGCAGCATCTCTGCCTGAACCCGTTATTGATTTCTGTGAGGCCAGACATACTCATTCTTTTCAGGAGAAACTTTTACAACTGGAAGACGGATTGTCCACATACGTCTCACACCTGCCTGCAACGAATTACTTCAAATACCTGTTCCAGGGGTTTTGCCAATATTACCTACAAAAGAAAACCTATGTGACGTATCTGAACCAGGCAGCCAATACGGGTTTGTTTCCGCAATTTCTTCCGCTCATCATTCAGTTAATCTATGAACAAAGAAGAGCCGAACGTATCCTGATCATGGTGTCTTTTGATGATGAACGGAATGGGGATTTTAAAAAGCTGAGCGGCATACATGATACCATTACCGTGATCGCCGTTGATGACGATTTTGATCCGGACGATTTGTTCACATCCTGGGGTGTGTATGACCAGGTATTTATTGCCGGTCATGGAGAGAATAGAAGCGAAACATACGATGGTCATATTAGGCTGGGGAAAAAGATACTTACACCCGGAATGATCACACAGGCCGTGAATGAAAATACCATGCATCCTCCGATCCTTGGTGTTTTTACATGTGGAGAGGCATTTTGTGCCATGGAGATAAAAAGTCAATTTGATTATTTTATATCCGATCACCTGAGTTCGGTCTCCCGATTTGTCGAGATGTTTTTATATGGCTACCTGGTTGATTACTTCAGATCCTATACGATCCTTCATGCCTTCGAGGCCGGCAGACTAGCGACCATCTTCCAGGCTAAAAGTGATCCAACGTATAAGATATTTACCAGAGGTGTTAAATTGCAGCAATGAAAATAATTTTTGCCATTGCTTTTGTATTATGGATTTTGCCCGGCCACGCCTATAGTCAGGCAAAATATAAATATTGTTCAACCATCACTGTTTCGCAAAACTCAAATTATTATATTTATAATTCCTCCCATCACCAGGTTTTTATTTCCTCCTTCGATGGCCTCAATATTTTCGATGGGCAAGAGACGAAAACGTATCGACCTTTGACCCATCATATGGCCGGGAATAATATGTCAGGCACTTTTTTTGAAGACTCCTCCGGTATAATATGGTTTACCACTTCAGAAGCTTTACACCATTACAATCCGAAAACGGATAAGCTAGATTATACCATGATGGTTAACCCCAGCGGGGATACCCTCAGGTCAAACCATACAGCCTTTCTACTCTCTGGAAATGATCTGTATTTGAGGGCAGGAAATGATATATTTGTTTTTGACGTGGCAAAACGTAACATTAAGAAGATAATTCCGGTTGATTTTTCAAATACCACCCCGATAGATATCATTCAAGACCATAACAAGACTTTACTTTTCTGCCTGAGCCCTAAGGGATATGAGATGTATGCAATAGATGATGGGTGTCAAATGAAATGGGTAAATAAGGCTGAAGGGGTATTAAGTTTTGTTTATTGGTCTGATTCGAAAACTTTTTGGTTGGGCATGGCTGACGGAAAACTGATGCAATTAGATCCTCATAATGGCCATATTCTTTTTCAATCTCCCCTGGTGGGTATACGGATTAATGGTATTTTGGAATTATCGGGCAACAGAATATTGGTCAATGTTCATCCCAACGAAATGATTGTCTATGATCTGGCCCGGGATATCATTTTAGATCGCTTTGTGCCCATGCGCGCTGAAACTAAAGAAGCGGCCAATTATCTTTCTCTGCCTTATATCGATAAGGATTCAACGCTGTGGATCGGAGGCGCCAGCCAAAGCATATTTTTTTTTAATCTCCACAAACAAAAATTTCAACATATTTTAAATACCGGTTCTGATCAAAAGCCGTTTAATATAACCAAAATATTTTCCTTGACGGCTCATACTTTTCTCATCATCACCAGAAGACAAGGTATTGTGATGATTAATGAAAAAGGGGACATGCTACAGCAGTGGCTTGATTTGCCTGATGGGATTAAGAATTTTACATCTACCTGTGCCACACAGATAGACGATCATCTGTTTCTATTCAGTAGTAAAGACCAGCTGTATGTATTGGACCTGACGTCAGGAAAAATTAAAAAGTTACAACCTGACCCTTCCTATGCTTCTTTAAATTTTGAGCAGATCGAAAAACTCGAAAATGGTAAAATCGTCGCCAGTTGCAGGAAAGATCTTTTGCTGGAGATTCAACTAACAGACAAAGCTTTTACGTGCAGACCCTATGGCTATTTTGACGATCATGCAACGCTTACAAAACAGTTTAAAGCTGACAACGCCGGAAACCTTTATGTCAGTAACGACAATGCCTCTGTGCTGGTGCTTAGACCATCTCAGGATGATCAACATCACCGATTTTCCTACGAGTTGGCGATTCAGGGAGGGGTTGGAAGTCTCCTGGAGGATAAAACCAAATCCGGAATTTATCTGACAAACACCTACGGAATTTTTTATATTCGGCACGATACAAAAGAGGTTGTCCAGATCATGGATAAAGAAAATTTACTGTCACAATCGATCTATGCGGCCATTGAGGATGCAGCAGGGAATTTCTGGCTTTCCTCTAATATGGGAATTTTAAAGTATAACCCAGAAGCAAATAGTGTCAAGGTTTATTCCAGAATGGATGGTGTACAGGCTGAGGAATTCAATTCACACGCTTATCTCGAAACGGAGGATGGACATATATTCTTCGGGGGCATCAATGGGTTAAACTATTTTCATCCTGATCAGGTCGTCTCTTCCAATACAGAAGCACCTGTCTATATCCGTTCAGTTAAAATAAATGATGAGCCGGATACCGCCATAGTAGTGCCTGAATTCAGGGACAAATATTTACTGCCCTATAGTCGGAATACCATTTCTTTTGATTTTCATGCCATTGACTATGCTGATCCGGATGCAACACGAGTCAAGTATAAGTTGGTTGGCGTGGATCCTGAGTTTGTAGAATCACAAAGTGCAAAAGGCTTTGCCAGGTACGCTAACCTCCGGTATGGTACATATACATTGTTGCTGCTGGGTGCGAATGCTGACGGACACTGGAATAAATCACCTAGGGCGATTGAGATCATCATCCAGCCACCCTTTTATCTGACCTGGTGGTTTATGACACTCTGTTTTTTATTGGCGGTTGGGATGATGTATGGGGCTGTACGATTATACTTTCAGCGTAAACTCGAAAGGAGAAATCAAGTAGTGCGCGAACAGGCACTGATCATTGAGAAACAGAGAGCACTAGAGCATGAACGCAACCGCATTGCTACAGAAATGCATGATGACCTTGGTTCCGGACTGACGACCATACGGTACCTCAGCGACAGAGCACTCAAACAAGCGAAGGACGCAGACGAGGCAAATCAGATTAAACGTATTTCGGAGCATAGTAAAAGGCTCGTGCGCAATATGTCTGAAATCATCTGGGCGATGAACTCAAGGTTTGATACCGCCGAAAATCTGGTGGGTTACCTGCGCAGGTATGCCTCTGAATATCTCGAGGAACATCAACTGCCTTTAAAATTTGTTTCCCGGGCGGATCATATGGACAAGGTGTCCATCGGCGCGGAAAAAAGAAGGAATGTGTTTCTGGTTTTTAAAGAGATGCTCCACAATGCAGTAAAATACTCTGGTGCGGAACGCCTGGAAATTGAAATCAACACAAACCATCAGCTCCACATTCATATAGCCGAGATCGGAGGAAAGGGATTCGATCCGCAGATGGCAACAGATAAGGGAAATGGATTATTTAATTGCCGTAAACGGATGTATACTGCCGGAGGGGCACTTACCTTTGAAAAAACAGCCGAAGCAATGCACATCCATATCGTGGTACCATTAAATCCTCCTACTGGTGAATAAAATAAAGATGGCTGTACTGGAAGATCTGAAAGATGTCGCTGAATATCTGAAGGAGATTTTTAATGAGGAGGAAGATATGGAATGTCAGCAGGTCTATTTCAATGCAGAAGATGCAATGAATTTTCTACCACAGCACCCCGTGGATATCCTGATCGTGGATATCGGATTGCCCCGTGCAAGTGGTATTGATGCCATTCATTTTTTACATAAGCACTGCCCTGCGACGCAGTTTTGCATGTTTACGGTCTATGAAGACGACGATAAGATCTTCAATTCACTGCAGGCAGGAGCAAAAGGGTATATTCTCAAAGGGGCAGAGGTAGAAAAGATATTGACCGCTGTACGTGAACTTCACGCCGGTGGTTCGCCGATGAGCCCAAGTATTGCACGGAGGGTTCTTGACCAATTTCAAAAAATGCAGGTCAGCCGTGCACATGTAGTATTGCCTCTTTCCCCCCGCGAACAAGAGATCCTGCAACATCTAGCTAAAGGTTTGTTGTACAAAGAAATCGGCGAACTCCTCAATATCACCTATGGCACCGTCACCCAGCATATCCACAAAATCTACGACAAGCTCCAGGTGTCCAACAGGACAGAGGCGATTAATAAGCTTAATGATAGCCAGGGAGCGTAGTATGAAAAATGATGGTTCGACTTCGCTCACCAACCGGAGAAAAAGAAAAGTGAAGAATGAAAAGTGATGTGCTGAGTGTAGTCGAAGTATGAAGTATGAAAAATGATGGTTCGACTTCGCTCACCAACCGGAGAAAAAGAAAAGTGAAGAATGAAAAGTGATGTGCTGAGTGTAGTCGAAGTATGAAGTATGAAAAATGATGGTTCGACTTCGCTCACCAACCGGGGAAAAAGAAAAGTGAAGAATGAAAAGCGATGTGCTGAATGTAGTCGAAGTATGAAGTATGAAAAATGATGGTTCGACTTCGCTCACCAACCGGAGAAAGAGAAAAGTGAAGAATGAAAATCGATGTGCTGAGTGTAGTCGAAGTATGAAGTATGAAAAACTTGTGCTGAGCGGACGGTTGCTGAGCTGCGCTGTACTGTATTTCGACTCGCTCTACACATCCTCATGCTGCAGCTCAACAACCGCGGGAGAACATGGATGAGCGAAAGGAGTCGAAGTACGCCGCACTGAGCTGCACATGGATGAGCGAAAGGAGTCGAAGTGTTGAAGTGTCGAAGTATGAGTTGTGAGTGTCCTCTGCTTACCTAACTAAACATTCAACCAATTCAACTAAACTTCCTATTCACCGAAACCAATGAACAATCTGTCGATCACACATCAACACATCAACATATAAACTTATAAACACGTGCTTCGGCTCCCTTCAACACAAGTCAACCAATAAACACGTGCTTCGGCTCCCTTCAGCACAAGTCAACCAATAAACAACAAAAAAATCCCCCCTAGGGCTTATAACAAAAGTTATATACCCCAACCAATGCATATCAGGGAATTTTGGATTCAAGATTTTCAATCCTAATAACACCCTTTTATGAAAAATCTCATCGCTAACCATTGCGGGGTTATAGCACCTGCACTCACTTTCAGAAGTTATTTGTTACTTCTGCTTTTTCTATCCCTGGGTTGGTTGTCACCCGATTCAAGCCATGCACAGAGCAGCATCTTCAGATTGATGGACACCACCGGTCTGACCATCCATGAAATAGAAAATCTGGCAGACCAGATTTTCAAACAAAAAGGAAAAGGGCGCGGATCAGGGTATAAGCAGTTTCAGCGCTGGCTATATGAGGAAAAATTTCATGTTGATCAAAACGGTTATTTCATTTCCAGAGACACAGAAGATGCTGCATTCAAATCTTTCATGGCCAGGCAACCGGAGCATGAACGCAGGATGGTTCCCTGGACAGAATTGGGCCCCGATTATTGGTCTCCAACAGAAGGTTGGAATCCAGGTAATGGCAGAATCACCTCCGTAGCCGTGCAGGCATCGAATAACTCCATTATGTATGTGAGTTCTCCCGGAGGTGGAATCTGGAAGACTACCAATGGCGGTACAAGCTGGAATCCCCTCATCGATTTTGAAAATGCTGCATGGATGGATGTTTTTAATCTCGCGATAGATCCGGCCAATCCTACCAAAGTATATGCAGGACTCTCTGAAGGAGGCGTATTAAAATCTACAAGCTCCGGATCAGATTGGGAAGAGACAGGTTCTGGGCCGCAAGGCGTCAGGAAAATTGTTGTGCATCCCACCAATACTAATATTATCCTTGTAGCCTCTTCAACAGGGGTGCATCGCTCAACCAATGGAGGCAACACCTGGGCCATGGTATCTTCCAATCCGATGGAGGATATCGAATTTAAGCCCGGCGATCCTACCATCGTTTATGCCTCCGGCTCTGGCAACGGCGTAGCGTTTATGCGCTCTACGAACAATGGTACCACCTGGACAAATATCGGATCATCTAATGGGATCACCCACGTCGGCAGATCAATGATAGCCGTGTCAGCGCAAAACCCAGCAGTAGTTTACGTCGTACAGGCATCCGCTGAGGAATTTGGCCGGCTTTACCGTTCTACCAATTCAGGCCAGAATTTTATCACGACCATCTCCGGTAATTCCTTCAACGGCACTAATTTTTTTGGCTATGAGAGCGATGGTACCGGAGAGGGTGGACAAGCTGATTATGATATGGCCATTTGTGCTAATCCGGCCAATGCCGATCAAGTCTATATTGCCGGAATCATCTGCTGGAAATCTGTAAATGGGGGATCTTCTTTTACCCCACTGACCGAATGGTTTTATGACAACACGCTGGGATATAATCACGCCGATGTGCATGCACTTGAATATATCGGAAGCACCATTTATTCAGGAAGCGATGGAGGTGTCTATAAGAGTACCAATGCAGGTGGTGACTGGATTGATCTGTCTGAAGGTCTTGGTATCCGACAGATATACCGGCTATCGTGCTCTGAACAAAATCCGCAGGTGATATGCTTCGGTTCACAAGACAATGGTACTTCGATTCGAAAACCAAATGGCGCATGGATCGACTGGCTGGGAGCAGACGGAATGGATAATGTCATCAGTCCCATAAATACCAATGTCATATTTGGAATGACCCAATTGGGCAGTCTCTATAAAACTACGGATGGTGGCATGTCCTTGATTGATCTCCCGGAACCCGACGAAGGCAATTGGGTCACACCACTATGTATAGATCCAAATAATCAGGACATCCTTTATGGAGGGTGGAATGGTGTGTATAAAACTACTAATGGCGGAAATACCTGGACTAAAATTTCAGTCGGCGCCATCAATGATGATCTCGATGTCCTTGCAATTGCACCCTCCAATACAAACTTTATCTATGCCTCGGTCGGCAACACCTTGTATAGAACCTCCAATGGTGGAAGTTCATGGACATCTGTCAATGCAGGTGGATACGTCAGCGATATTTATGTAAGCGAAAGCAATGCCCAAAAAATCTGGATCGCCCTCAGTACCACTTCCGGACAAGTCAAAGTGTCTGAGAATATGGGGACCAACTTTACAGATCTTTCTTCCGGCCTCCCCTCATTGCAAGCCCGCTGTATCGTCGTAGATGAAGAAGTCGGAGGTAACGATGGACTCTATCTCGGCATGAATATAGGGGTGTACAACCGGAGCGGAGGTGCATGGAGTATCTATGAAGAAGGATTGCCCCTGGTTCCAATTCGCGATATGGAAATGGTCAAATCAGCAGACCTGATCAGAGTAGCGACGTATGGTCGGGGGATATGGGAAGCTCAAATTAATTCAACACCACCCGTCACTTGCCCTGAATCTTGTTGTAATTCGTTTATATATGATTATTCACAATGCAGTGATTTTGAAAACTATTCAAATGGAAATATTACGCCGCAAGGCACACCTCCGTTTTATTTATTTTCTAATCAACCCAACGAACAAGCTACAGTTACTACGCTGCAATCTTTTTCAGGAACCAAATCACTCCGTTTTGGAAGCACCTCCGATATTGTATTTGATGTTGACAGGACCATCTTCAGTGTGACGCGGCTTGAATGGATGATGTATATACCTTCAGGTAAAGCAGGGTCATTTGGATTTTATACTTCTGAGAGTAATATTTATCCCTTGTTTGTAAAGTACAATAGCGGTACGGCAACGATGTATAGGCAGACATCACCCAACACAAGTGAAACGATTGGGACTTTTTCATATACATCCAATGCATGGTTTAAATCTGTCCTGATTTTCTTTCCATCAGATCGAATTGAATTCTGGCAAAATAGTACACTTAGACAGACCATTTCCAATTATCAAACGAATGCGATTGGACATTTAAACTTTTATTACAATAACACAGGTAGCACAGACTTTTATATTGATGATATATGCTATAAGGAGCACTTCTCCGGCTTTGTAACCTGTTCTCAGGATTATGTGCCGGTATGTGTCAATGGTACAGAGTTTCCGAATGAATGTTATGCTTCTGATGCAGGTTACTCCGCTTGCGAATGGACAGAAGGAGTATGTGAGTTGGTGGATTGTAATCCTTGCGATGACTGCTTTTGGTTTCAGCCCAGATACCAGGCTTCCAATACAGTTGATTTCCTCAATAGGTTTTGCGGCGGTGGAGATGTCAATCTTGATGATCCATCTGATCAACACAGATCAGGCAGTCTAACCTTTCAATGGAACGTTCCCGAAGCCAATGAACAATATACCAGCGGAACCTCATCCACCTCAGAAAATCCATCGATTATTTTTCCTGGCCCAGGAACCTATACGGTTTGCGAGGTAGTATTTAGCAGCGGCATCCAGGTCTTTAGTTGTTGTCACGAAGTAGTGATAGGAGGATGCATCACAGCTCCGGTGGCTTTTTATACATCTCAGTTTGCCCTCTTTAACAAATTTATTTTAAATGCAGACCATGATGGAAACCAGGTAGAATGGACCTTCTCCAGTCCGGATGTTTTCATCTTCGAGGGGACGCCGCAGTCGCCACAGATTGTGATTGAGTTTCCGGAAGGTTCTTGCGTTATGGTATGTCTGTATGTGACAAACGCATGCGGTACTTCTTCGTATTGTACCGAATTGTGTTTTGATCACCCAACATGTTCCGGCAACACACCTCCCGTCTATATTACCGAAGCCATTGAACTCTATATTGAAAATACAACAGTAGAGATTGAATTACCTTCCCCCCCTTCAGGTCAGCAAGCAGTTTATGCCTGGGATTTTGGAGATGGCAACACCTCCTCCAACCAGAATGTATCTCATACTTATGATGATCCGGGTAACTATACCATCTGCCTGGTGATCACCATTGGTTGCAGAACGTGGTGCTATTGCTGGTGCACACATATCAATCCGTGTGAACCTACATTCACCACCAATGAAGGACAATTGACGGTCGAATTTATTGGAACAGAAAATAACCTTCAATATCTCATTAACGCCAGCGAACCCATCGCGCAGGGGCAAAGCTGGCTTGTCAACAATGTGCCGGTAAGTGGCGGAAGTACTTCACTCAGCTATACGTTTCCGGGTGCGGGCAATTACACAGTTTGCTTTCCTTATTTTGGCAATGACGGATGCGTACATTACTACTGCATAGATATCGGCGTAGGAAATCCATTTATCTGTAACACCATATCCTGGAAGTTTGTATCCGCTACAGGCTATCAGTTTAGTCTTCCTTCGGGGTCCTCAGATATTCAGTGGACGATTGATGAAACCAATCAGCAAATAGGCCAGGGCATAAACAGTAATTGGGTATTGCCCGTTTCACCGTGCAACTGGCGGACGATAAGTGTCCGGTATTTTGATGGGATCCGCTACAGAATTTGTTGCCTTAGAATCTATTTGTGTCCTCCAGATGAATGTTTCGGTTCGATAGACTATGGCTATCTGTCATCATCGGATCAGGCTACGTTCAAACTGAATTCAGCTGGGTCAACTGATATTACTTGGTACTTTGATGATACACCTACACAAACGCTCGGCACCACAAGCGCCATCGTCATTCCCTATCCCGGCAATTGTGTTTCCAGATGGATATCGGTTAAGTACAGAGATAATACCGGCAGATGGCGCATCTGTTGCAGATTGATCTATTTCTGCAACCCGGTCAATTGTAACATCATCCGGATAAATTATACAGAGAATAGTGGGTACAGGTTTTCGGTAGATCAGGCGTATGAAAGTATGTCCTGGATTCTGGAAGAAACCGGAACATCACTGGGCACTGGACTACAAAGTGCATTTGTTCCTGTCGGAGCCAATTGTGATTATAGGACTGTTTCGCTTCGATATTGGATTCCCGGCCTTGGTTGGCAGTTATGTTGTCTGCGTTTTTACTGGTGTGACCCGACAGCCTGTGGAGATTTGATATCCTTTACGGTCGCAAATAATACAGTGACGCTGGTGGCACCTGACAATTTGCAGCAAGTGACATGGTTTAGGGACAATACGATATTAGGTACCACGAATACACTCAGTACCAATCTGTCATCTGTATCAAATCATAAAATCTACATCCGATATTTTGATCCTTGCGACAATAGCTGGAAATGGTGTTATAGAGAATATACGTCCGGAGGAATCACAGGTAATCTCACGTTTGATTTTGACAATAGTATCTGTGGTGAGCAAAACCAGATCGTCGAAATCCCACTGCGCGTAAGGGGATTTGAGGATATGATAAACTTCCAGTTCAGTATCCAGTTGGAAGACACCACCAAAGGAAAATTGCTCGAGGTCTTTTCGCAGAATTTGCCCGGGGACTTTGAGGATTTTGTCAATAATGCCGCTACCGGTAGCCTCTATTGGGAGAATCCATCGGCTACCGACATTCCTGACAATACGATCATCGCTATCGCCAGAATCAGAATTGTTTCCAGCGTTGCCGGTGAAACCGATCTCAATATCACAGGCACGCCTGTAGCTATCTATGCCGAAGATGTAAACGGGAATATAATTACCCCGGTGGTCCGATCAGGCTCGTTTTGTTTTGAACAGCTTGTCGATGTATGTGGCACTATCATGCGGGAAGACTTCGCTCCCATTGCAAATGTGAATGTAAGTCTCCATGGATGCAAGCGGTATACGGCCATGACGGATGCTAACGGGGATTATTGTTTTACCGATGTGCCTGCAGGAGCTACCTATGAAGTGAGCGCATCAAAGGATACCAACTATAAGAATGGTGTCAACTCAGGGGATCTCAGTGCGATCAAGCGGCATATCCTGGGAATCCAGAAGCTGAACACTCCGTATAAAATATTAGCGGCAGATGCCAGACAAAGCAATGCAGTCAATGCGGGTGATGTGTCTGAATTGCGCAGACTGATCCTTGGACATATTGTCGATCTCCCTACTTGCGAGTCCTGGGTATTTACAGACAGAGATTATTTGTTCCCGACCCCGGCTGATCCATTTTCCTCCACATGGCCGACAGGTGTGGTGTTGCAGAATATCCAAAGTAATGTGAGTGATGCGGATCTGATTGGATGGAAAATGGGGGATGTAAATAACAGTAACAATCCGCAAGGGCTATTAGATAATCCTATACTCGATCAACGTGGCGTAGCTGATATACATCTGATCGCATCTTCTATAGATGTGCATGGAGTGGATACTTTTTCCGTCAGCATTTCTACGCGGTTATTTGATCGTATAAGGGCAGGACAATTTTCAGTTCGCTTTGATCCTGATAAGTTCACGCTGTTAAGTGTGGGAGAATATCATCCTTTGTTGGGATTGAATCAGGATAATTTTATTCTGGATCCGTTAGCTGGTTTTATTGGGTTCATCTGGGATGATGCTACGGGAGTCACTTTGCCGGATGATGCGGTGATGTATACTATACAGTTTATGCCCAAGCTCCCGCAGATAGACCTGTCAGAGGTTTCCTTCAGTCAGGATCCGGTCTCCTATTATTTTGAAAATGAAGATGGGGAGGAGCTCAACGTCATCACCACCATAGGGGAAGTCACCGTACCAGTACTCACGCTTTCAGCGGAAGATCTTCTGATCAGCCCTAATCCAGTGAAAAACGAATTGAATATCAGTGCCAGTTTTCAATTTGCAACCAAGGTGAAAGTTGAACTGATCAATGAGTTGGGAGTGCCTGTTCGACAGGTTCCGGAGAGCGGTTCGGGGACAACAAAATTTTCGCACCAAATGGATCTTGGAGATTTGCCTGCCGGTTTATATTTCGTGAGAGTATTGACGGAGGCAGGGGTGATCACCAGGAGGATTATTCACTTGTAATAATTGAATGAAAGGAGACGCCCTGGTCAACACATGAATACCTTGATGAGGTCGTCTCCTAAAATTGGAAAAAGGAACAAATAAATCTATTCATATGAAAACGGAATATCCTTTGTGGGTAAAATTGGGGATTTGGGGTTGTGGCAGTCGACAGACCATTCAAATATTTATTTGGTTGTCCATAGGCTTGGCGTTAGCTATTCTCCTAAATATTGGTTGGAGGCTAGTTTTTCTAAAGGAAGGAATTGATGGAGGTAGTTTCGTGACCTTCTGCATCTTTACGCTAGCTTTTTTGCATTATTATGGTTCCAGGAGATGGGTTGACAAAAATGGCAATTGGGAAGAGGTGAAATCCAATTGGGCTTCAGGGTTCCAGATGATGTTAGGGGTATTGTTGATAGTCGGAATGTACGGTACCTTAATGTGGGTACTTTCTTCCTTTTATTAAGAGGGATGATTTGGGTCAAAGCCCAGCAAACTAATTTGAATTTTCTTGCAAAATAGGGATACATCTCTCCTTTCGTTTAATTTCTCCTGCTTAGCGTTTTGAAATCATTTTATGATGCCTGTTAAGTCCACCTTCACCACCACGCGAAAAACCGACCCGATATCGCTTAAAGAAGACCTGATCCGGTTGTTTCCATCGCACATCGTCACCTATTCCGTGATGACAGATGTTTTTCGGATTCGAAACAGGGATTTCAGCCATTCCTTACAGTACAATACAGATAAGCCAAGTAAACTGGATACTGTGAGTCTGCAACTGAGACGGAAGAGATTAAAATACAACATAGGGTTATTTGCTTTGGTGGGGATATTTTGGTTTTTGGATGATCAACTTCAATGGAATGTATTTAAGCTCGGGACCAGATCGGATAATTTTTTCTTTTTATCTATATTTGTTTTGGGGTTATTTCAATATATTGTCAACCTGATTCATCCAGAGCTGAAGCGGATACTCAAAGTAGAGCATGATGAAGTGCGAAGCCATCTGGAGCAGCAGTTGAAAGCTAAATGAGCAGTCACGATAATTCACAATTCCGTTCAGGTTGAATCAAGCTCGTATGAGCATTAATTGGTGCAAAAACGGATATAGACCCGGGTATATATTTATAATTAACATAAACTAACTATTTCAACATGACGACGAGATTATCACAATGGTTTACAGACCTCGGACCAGTGGACCCCGCCCAGCCAAACAGCCCTTTTCGATATGCAAGGTATAATGGACGATTTAATGGCGTAAAAGATAGAATCGGCGAAGGTACACCAGGCAATACCTACCCGGTAACTATTCTTACTGCAGCAAAGCTTGATGCCCCAAACCCACCATTTGGAACAGGCGAAACTTCATCAGGCGGCAGAAGATCACAACCTAAACTGCTCCCAAGTGGTACATTGCGGCTCAGAAAATGGTTTACAATACTTGGAGCTACAGATCCCACATTCCCTCATAGTATATACAGGTTTGCAAGATACAATGGGGTTTATGCTGGCGTAAAAGATCGAATAAGAGAAGGGGAGGTAGGTAAGGTATATGCTGTCACACTTATGACGACGAAGAAGGGTTCCCTGCTTGAAGCACCAAATCCGCCCTTTACTGATACTGAAAAAGCAAGTGCACTGAAGAGAAAAGCTAAGCAGACTGCAATAAAACCTAAAAGGCCAAATACAGTTACAAAAGCAAAGAAGCGAACAGGAAATAAGTGACAAATCTGGAATAGAGTTGAATATTATAGTCAGCAGAAACGCTCTTTTTTCAAGACTTCTTTCACTTACTAGTGTGTCCAATTTTCTATAAAGATGATTTCTCCAACTACTTGACTTACTTTGTTCAAGCCAGCAGAGAAGACGACCTGCTGGCTCATTTTCATTCTATAAAAAATAGCGAGTTATCATAATATGAATCGTGACCTAAAGAATCTCTACGATATTATAAATAGGGATTTACTACCTCCTGAATTGAGACTGTATTATCAGATAGATCCAAATGACCAATTTGACCTGGCATTGGATATCAGGAACTTGAAATCGCTGTTACTTGCTTACAAGACCAAGAATACGGAGGTAAATAAAACAACTTATATTTTTTTAGCAGTTCTCGGTTTATTTTCAGGAGAATACAGGCTTTCATTATATTTTATTCGTAAAATTGAAAGTTTAAAGATGACTAGAAGGGAAACATCTCTGATCATGGAGATAAAGTATAGTATCCGTAAGCTTGATAAAATATTGGTGCTTGTGTCTAAACCGCAGAATGAAGACGAAGAGGATAAAATATATTTGACATCTATCAAGGATTTGGCCAGGCGGATTAATAGGGGAACTCGATATACAGCCTATCGTGGGAAACTTGTAGTAAAGTATATCAACACCATTACAGCAAAGGATTTCAGATCTTGTTTCACAAAATTTGAGCAAGTTTTTATTGTGGGACATGGTGATGATATCAGCATGGATCTTGGAGAAAAAAAGCTTCAGCCTAGTGATATAATTTCAAAGTTAAAGGGCAAGTTGGATAAGCCAAATCTTCTGGGATTATTCTCCTGTGGGGAAGCATTTAATATAAAAGATATTTGGGATAATGTAGATTATTTTATTACAGACACATCTCAATCAGTACCTGTATTCTTTGAAATGTTCTTATACGGCTATATTTCAAGTTATTATAGGAATAGCGATGTTCTCAAGGCATTCGACTCAGGATGGATTCTGCCTACTATTCGAGCAACAGGAGATCCTTATTTTCAACTTAAAGAAAAGGGATATCTGGTAAGACCATGATGCTAAAAGGGAATTTTCTGGTTTTAATTTTAGTTCAATATTGGCTATCCTTATATCCACAATCTATTCCCGTTAAGTTTAATAGCATTCAGCTCTCCCAAAATTCTAATGCCTATTACTATGTTACGTCAGAAGGACTCATGATGATTTCTTCAACCGACGGCCTTAATATTTTCGATGGCCTTCACACGCATGTGTATCGACCTCTCACCCACAACATGATCGGCAATAACGTGCAAAGCACATTTTTTGAAGATACCTCCGGCTATATCTGGTTTACAACGTATGAAGCTTTGCACCGGTACCATCCTGGGACTGATCAATTTCAACATTGGTTTCTGACCAGTACTGATGGTGATACCCTCAAGGAAAACTATAAAGCCTTTCTGCTGGACAACAATCAACTCTATCTCAAAGCCGGTGAAGAGGTGTTTGTTTTTGATATAAGCAACCAAACAATCCAGTCCGTCTATCCAATCAATTTTAGTGAGGTATATTTTATGGCAGTTACCCGCAACAAATCTACTATGTATCTCCTTGGGGGAAGTGATGAAGGATATTCACTATATGAATTGGGTCGGGGGAACAAATCAAATCTGCTTCACACCGATTCTGAATATGTAAGTTATGTTTGTCAGGCAGCCGACAACCTATTCTGGATAGGATTTGCAAATGGTGACCTGGCCTTGTATGATCCATCTACTCATAATAGTGTCTTTCGTCAATCCATTGCCAAAACACCTGTAGGCGGAATAGCTTTATATGGTGATGACAAACTATTCGTAACTGTATCCAGGGGGGACATACTTGAGTTTGACATTCAATCCCGTAAAGTCATCAACCACATTGTACCATTAGATAAGTCAACGCTTGCCCCGGCCAAACGGACTTATTCTCCATTTATCACTACGGATTCTACGCTTATTGTCGGGTGTGATGGACAAGGGGTTTTCTTTTATAATCTTAAAAAACAAAAATTTAATCACTTCCTAGATGCGCATGCAGATTTACAGCAAGTTTCAGTAGCCAGGATATTGCAGCGTTCAGACCATACCTATATAGTGCTGACACGTAAAAGTGGTATTATCCTGATGGATCAAGATGGCCAAATTATAACACAGTGGCCCGAGCTTCCCTCCGGAGTTGAAGATTTTTCAACCCTCTCTGGCATCCTGCTTGATGATGACACCATCCTTTTTAGTGCTTATTATCATTTATACCTGCTATCCATATCAACTAAGAAAATAGTGCCGGTCAAACAATCATCTGGTGAGAAGGTACTTCAATTTGATCAGATCAATCTGCTCCCGAATGGCACCATCATCGTCGGAGCCGGAGAAGAAGGACTCTTTGCATTAACCATGGATGGCCATACCTGCAACCTTACCCCTTTTACAGATGTGGTGACCAGATCCAAATTAGTCACCAATTTTAAGACGGATCTACAAGGCAACTTATATGTCAGCAATGATCAAATCAACATTTTAGTATACACCCCTATCGCCGGCCGATATGCGTATACTTATACACTGCCCATCAGAGATGGTGTATTGAGTATCGTGGATGACCCTCAACGTAAGAGCATTTATATCACTAATTATAATGGGATCTACCATCTTGATCTTATCACACGAAAGCACACCAGAGTATTGGATCCCAAAAATCATTTACTGCAAACACTCTACGCAGGTATGATGGATGAAGATGGTGATATCTGGCTCAGCTCAAATACGGGCCTACTGAAATACACCCCCAATACCGGCGAAGTGATTGTTTTTTCAGAGATGGACGGTGTGCAGGCCAGTGAGTATAATTCGCATGCTTACTTAAAAAGAGAGGACGGAACAATGATGTTCGGCGGTATTAATGGCTTGAATGTTTTTCACCCGAAAGAGGTTCATCTATCACAGCGGGAAGCACCGGTATATATCAGTGAAGTCCTGATTAACGACGAGCCTGATTTTTACTATAGTGTTTCCCACCATGTTGATATTTACAAATTGCCTTATCATAGGAATACAATTTCATTTGAGTTTCATGCCATAGATTATTCAGATCCGGCAGCCACACACGTGCGGTACAAGCTCCTCGGAGTGGATGATGAATATGTAGAATCCAGGTCTTCGCAGGGCTTTGCCCGATATGCACATCTCCAGCCCGGAAATTATACGCTACTACTCTTGGGTCGCAATGCAGATGGAGTATGGAATCAAACACCCCGGGAGATTTTCATCAACATTAAACCTCCCTTCTGGCTGACCTGGTGGTTTATAGCCCTCTCCTCTTTGACGGTCATCAGTTTAATGTATTGGATGGTACGATCCTACTATCGACGCAAACTAGAGAAAAAGAACCAGCTCCTCCGAGAACAAACCCTCATCATCATAAACCAACAAGCCATTGAGCACGAACGCACCCGCATCGCCTCCGAAATGCACGATGACCTGGGATCGGGACTGACCACCATACGATACCTCAGCGATAAAGCACTGATGCAGGCAAAAGATACGGAGGAGGCAGAACAAATACAACGCATTGCCGATCACAGTAATACCCTGGTCAGAAATATGTCCGAGATCATCTGGGCGATGAACTCCCGTTTTGATGACGCCGAAAACCTAGCAGGATATCTCCGTCGATACGCTTCTGAGTATCTTGAGGAACGGATGATTCCTTTCAGCTTCGACATCGTTGATGAGCAACTGACCGATGTTAACGTACGCGGCGAAGTGAGAAGAAACCTGTTTCTTGTGTTCAAAGAAGTATTGCACAATACCGTTAAGTACTCAGCTGCAGCGGAAGTCATCATTCAACTACGTATAGAAGACCAGGTATCCATCAAGGTCTCTGAAATCGGAGGCAAAGGTTTTGAACCCACCGCATCAGAGGAAAAAGGAAACGGCCTTTATAATATCAGAAAGCGTATGAAGGCTATTCATGGTCATATATCTTTTGAAAAAACACCAGATGCTATGCATATCATTTTTTCAGCCCCTATCAACGCATAAGCAATGAAATCTATCAAAATCGCTATCCTCGAAGATCTGAAAGAGGTTGCAGCACACCTGCAACTGATCTTTAACCGCGAAGAAGATATGACCTGCACCCAGCTCTATCCGAATGCAGAAGATGCCATGCATTTCCTGGTCGCCAATCCGGTGGATATCCTGATCGTGGATATTGGACTTCCCAGAGCAAGTGGTATTGATGCTATCCGCTACCTGGCCGAACATTGCCCGATGATGCAATATTGTATGTTTACCGTGTATGAAGATGATGACAAGATTTTCAACTCTCTCCAGGCTGGCGCTAAAGGGTATATCCTCAAAGGTGCTCCTGCAGATAAGATTGTCACCGCTGTCCGTGAATTGCATGAGGGCGGCTCTCCCATGAGTCCGATCATCGCCAGAAAACTGCTCAATGTTTTTCAAAAGCTACAGGTGACCCCGGTGGTTGCCGCCCTGCCACTAACTAGTCGCGAACTTGAAATTCTACAACATCTTTCGCGAGGCTTACTTTATAAGGAGATCGGAGATAAGCTGGGTATCACCATCGGGACGGTCAAACAGCATATCCACAAAATCTACGACAAACTCCAGGTGTCCAACAAGACAGAGGCGATTAATAAGCTTAAAGGCTAAGGCTAAGGCTAAGGCAAGGAGCAAGGGGCAAGGGGCAAGGAGCAAGGAGCAAGGAGCAAGGGGCAGGTATATCAATATCATTGTATTTACAAACAATCATGTCCGTCATTCTCTATTGACGGATCATGCCTCCCTTCTCTTTGGAAAACCATTTTCGTACTCGTCATCACTTCACAAAAGAGAGGCGTCGGGGGTGAGTTCTAGGTAACAAGCATAGGGCATATGATCATTGCTTTTACTTTTTGGGATGAGCGCATCATTCTCTATTGATATAAAATCTCCCATACAACGACGCTCATCCAACGGCATTTGGTTTAAACAATTCACCTTTGATTTTCATGTGTTGAAATGATCATCATGCCACCCCGGGTTATTGAATAACGAATAAGGAACAGCGAACAAGGAAGTGATGACCTTGACTGAAATAGGTTGACTTTTTCTATTATACAATAAGTATCGTCATTATCATCATCACTTTTTCTTTTTTGCTACTTTTTTCTTTTTGTTAACAAGTCTGATTTTGTGGATAAGTCATCATTCCACTTGAAAACCACCATTTTAGGACGGGCACTGTTGGGCATGTTTTCCACATAATTTTTATAGCTAACCGGAGTCATCATGTTGAGACTCTGGTGAGGTCTTTCATGGTTATAGAGATAGAGTACTTTTTGTGCAATCCTATTTAGGTTGCTGTCCTTTAATTCTAAATCACACAGGTATTGATTCTTGATCGTCCCTTGGATTCTTTCGACGTAGGCGTTTTGTTGAGGCATTTTGCACATACTGAGTTTCATTTTGTAATCCAGTATCATTTTGGTTTGGACATCGCTTATGTATTGAGAGCCTCTATCTGAATGAAAAATGCAGCCTTTGAGATTATAGCCTTGGCGAGCCAGTAGCGCTTTTCTTAAGGCTTTAATATTCTCCTTAGCTTTTAAGCTTCTTGACAACTGAAGTGCAAGTAATTCTCTAGAATAGATATCGGTGATTGTAACGCCGTAATAGACTTTTCCTTTTTGAATCTGATAGAATATATCTGATTGCCAAACCTGGTTAATGCCTGTTAAGACAAGCCCTCCACGAGATTAGGGTATACTGTAACCCGCTGCCCCCACGTGGTTTTAAGCTTGTTTTTCTTGCGTTTAACTCTAAATCCATTACACAATCCAATCTCCTCAAAAATATCTCTTCCTACTGGAGGTCTTTGTTCCGCGGCGTAAAACATAGCTCTGGATCCCATTCGCTTATGATTAACCCTTGTTTGGTTCATAATGGATACACATTGTTCCGCAATAGTATTTCTACGTGCCTGAAGACGCTGATGCTTCCATAGCCCCTGTTTACTTATACCTGCAACTTCATACAACGCTTTCATTTTGTATCGGTGCTTTTTCCCTTTGGTCGCTCTTGCCAAAGAAAGGCAATAGCAATGAGGAGGAGCGCATTGAATTGATGAATCGATTTATGTCCATATTCGGACAGGGCGTAATCTACAATTTGCTCGCGGATCGCGAGTTTATTCGAGACACCTGGATCAAGTATCTGATTGGCCTTATGATCCCCTTCGATATTAGAATCCGGGCCAACATGAAGGTGGAAAGCAAGGGGAAGATCGTGCGAGTCAGTCGATTGTTTAGAAAGGCTCTTTTGAATCAGCCGATCACGATTCATCATCAGGTTATAATGGGCACCAATCTTGTGTACCTCCAGGGCCAATCGATCATCAACTCTAAAACGAATCGCAGAGAGTGGCTGATCACATGCACGTATTGTCATCCCGGAATGAGTATAAAGCGATATGCCGATCGATGGTATATTGAAAATATGTTCCGGGATATGAAGTCAAATGGATTTCAATTAGAAAGTACCCATCTCACCAAACTGGAAAGACTTGATACCCTGATGAGCATATTGGACATAGCGTATGCATGGATGATCAGGATTGGGATATGGGTTAAAAAAACTCGACCACGGATTTTCAAGAAAAAGAAACATGGTCGACCGGCAAAGAGTATTTTCAGAGGAGGCTTGGATGAATTTATGCACTCAATCCACTCACTCAATTTCAAACAATTGCGGAAATGGTTGAAATTTTTGTCATGTACTTAGTGAAATTGTAGTACATATAGTGAAGAGCCAGAGCATAGCAATGGTTCTCGATCTTCTTTGAAAAACCGTTAGTAAGTCTTGTAAACCATCTCATATGCATTCTCATGGTGAGGTTTTGACGCTCAATGTAAGATGTGGAGATATGCGCCTCGTCTGGATTACCCATTACTGGAATCTTCTCACAGCTAATGCACTCAGCAGGGCTATATCTTGTATCGGAGGTCTTACCACCACCCTTGCCATAAATCTTGTGAAGGATAGCATAGTCAATATTGCTAAAAGCCTCTTCAATAGCTGTCAGGTAGGCTTTGTGACCATATGAGGTAAGTTGCACCTTGTTAGCCAGCCTTGAGGCTAAATCTTGCATAAAAGGAATGCCAGTATCAGCAGAACGATCACCGACCAACCACGAAACGACCAATTTAGAATCAGCGTCAATGCCTACCCATGTCCAAACGTCCCCTGCTTCGCCCGCTTCTTTCATGTCAGCAGGGGCATTTTTATCCTTAGCATAAACGAAAGACCATATTTCATCACATTGGATTCTCTTGGTCTTAACATTCACAACGTTCTCATTGTGGAAGTCTTGACAGGCTTTGTCAACTAACAGCTTTGTGATCGTATTTATTGAAAAGTCAGCCATGCGTGAGGTTGCTCTAAGGCTGTTACCCTCAGTTATAACACATGATTGGTCAACACCAAGTAATATTACAACAAAACGTATAGCAATAGGCAAGCCTAAAGCAGAAAGAATTTATAGGATAATTAATAGATCAGAAGAGCTAACAAATGAAGAGCGATCATTCACAGGGTATTTTTTAAGCGCAAGTTTTAAGAATGGTGATTGGAGAATTTTTAACACTATTGACGGACATGAATATGGCGGAAAATCTTCTCCTGAAAAGCTGGAAGGAGTTACATTGAGGAAGGTAAACTACAATCTTGTCTGTCAAGAAGTTATTGAAGAAAATACAGTCGAAGAGAAGGATGCCATAAAGTTATTACTTCAGTCAGTTATTGAGGTTTAATCTTTTTATTGTCCCATCTTTTCTGAGCTGCCTTTTTTGCGATCTCTTTTCGCCTCTCTGGTGTCATAGACTCAGCCCTTGCCTTGCCTCCCTTCCTGCCACCAAGCCTACCTAATTCGACAGCAGCCGGATTCTTGCCTATATACGGGTCTGTTTCAGGCTCTTCGCCTATGGAGAGGTCAACGATGCGTTTAGCTAATTGATTTGTATCCCTGGGGCGTTGCGATTTTGACATTATTAGATATTTCTTGTTTGAGGAAAGACAAAAGGGAACTCACCTATTCTTTCCTTGCCTAACTTTTTCTTCCAAGATTCAGCCTTTAGGAGTGCTTCCCTTTCTACCTCTTCAATTTCACTGTAATTAGCACCGCTAACTTCTCTTGTATAAACTTCGAGCGACTCTGATGCGATTTGAGTTGTGTTGTAATTAACTCCACCTATACTTAAGGGAGTTTTAACTACATACCAGTGAGTAATAGTAACTTCAATTTTCATCCTCCAAAATTAATACTACCTGACCGCTCAAGCAAGGTATTTTAAAAAAAATTAGTTTCAAGCAAAGACCAAGAGGTTTCAATAAATGAGGCGAACATCACGAAAAAACACCTACGCTATCGAGTAGCTCTTGGCAAAATAATAACCATTTTGTTGGAGATTGAAGGGTAAAAAGATTAACTCCTTTCGAATGTGAAAGACTTCAATGACTTCCAGATAACTATACTGAGTGACTAAGTAACAGTCAAAGGTACAAATGCCTAGGAAATGCGTTTAATGTAGATGTGGTAGCTCATATACTCTCATATTTAAAGTGTACTTACAACCAATAACTGCTGAACTATACAGGAAATACACATAC